>Ga0172371_10000383_pt1 | contig 67720 bp, 51 predicted proteins | sample Lak12m_FD_114543 | JGI IMG/M metagenome (GOLD analysis project Ga0172371, IMG submission 114543) | Freshwater microbial communities from Kabuno Bay, South-Kivu, Congo - kab_022012_12m | ecosystem: Environmental > Aquatic > Freshwater > Lake | place: Democratic Republic of the Congo: South-Kivu... | reverse complement strand
CCACGGACACACCGCTGCCGAAATTATTGCCGGACGCGCCGCTGCCGAAAAGCCGAATATGGGGCTGACCTCCTGGAGTGGCACCATGCCTACCCAGAACGATATCGAAATCGCCAAGAATTATCTTTCTGCCGAGGAGCTAGACAAGCTCAACCGGATTGTAGCCATGTACCTTGATTTCGCCGAACTTCAGGCATTGAGCCGCAAGCCCATGTACATGAAAGACTGGATTGCCAAGCTGGATGAGTTTCTGAAGGTCAGCGAGCGGGAAATTCTAAGGCATGCTGGAACGGTCAGCCACGAAGCGGCTATTGGAAAAGCGAGGATCGAGTATGAGAAGTTTCGCAGGCGGGTATTGGAAGAGCCCTCGCCGGTAGAGCGGCACTTTATCGAAGCGGTGAAGGAAGTGAAAAAACTGGAAAAGAAAAAACCACAAAACATACGGAAAACACAGAAGTACAGAAGTGAGGATAAATAACTTTTCTGTGTGTTCTGTGGATTTCGTGGTTGAAAAGATGTTCCCCATACTAACTGCCTTACGAATTGGAAATTTCAAGGCATTTGCAGAATCACAGCGAATTCTCGTCCGTCCCTTGATTTTGCTCTATGGTGGAAACAGTTCCCGGAAAGAAAAATGACAAAAATGAGGGACGCCCTTTACTTTTGATATTTGCACAATCGTATTGCTTGGCTTTTATCGTCATCTACAGGGATGACAATGAAGGGGGGGGAATCCAGTAGGCACCAACCCGTTCTTCGGGCACCTCTTCCCGCTTATGGAGGGGTTGTTAGGAGTGTAAAAGGGAAATTACACCCGCTGGTAGGCAAATATCGTCTGGATATTTCTCAATAATTCACCCAAATCGTCGTAAACAGGAAAGATAAAGCTCCCCGACTCTTTCCCTTCTCTAACCGCTGTGTATTTTCCCATCTTGCGCAAGGGCTCTACGATTTTTCTAAACAAGACCAGGGATAGTAACAAGCAGTCTATGGTGTGGAGACTTTTGAGTGATTTTATTATTCGTGGCGGACATTTCTGCCCGTTATCATATAAAAAACCATATCAGCGACGCCTTTGGCATGATCGGCGATTCTCTCGATGTTTTTGGAGACTTGGGAGATGATCATCGCCCGATGAATGGTGCGAGTATCTTCTATCATAAAAGTGAGCAGCTCCCGAAAAATTTGCTCGTTGAGCATATCCACCAATTCATCGTCCATGCGCACTTTCTTTGCCAGTTCGATATCACCATTGATAAAGGCATCGAGTCCCTCCTTGATCATTTGCCGTGTGGTTTGTGCCATACGGGGGATATCGATGTAGGGCTTCAATTGCGGTTCTTGATTGAGGATGATGACTTTGCGGGCGATGTTTGCCGCCATATCGCCGATTCTTTCGAGATGCCCGTTGATTTTGATGGCGGTGGTGATGAAGCGCAAATCCCTTGCTGCGGGCTGCCGCAACGCCAGCATCTTGATGCACTGCTCCTCGATGCCAATGTCCATTAGATCTATGTTTTTGTCTTCTTCGACAACACTTGCCGCTAAATCAGAATCCCTCTCTAGGAGGGCTTTTATACACTTATCCAACGCCTGCTCGGTGAGTGAACCGACATATATGATGTTTTGTTTTATTTCGTTGAGTTCTTTTTCATACTGGGCATTGGTATGTCCCGTTTCGAAGTTAGGCATTTCCCCGCTCCTTTATCGTATTTTAGCCAAAGCGCCCGGTGATGTAGTCTTCCGTTTGCTTCATTGTGGGCAGGGTGAAAATTTTTTCAGTCGCGCTGTATTCAATCAACCTGCCTAAATAAAAAAACCCCGTTTTATCCGAGACCCGAGCCGCCTGCTGCATGTTGTGGGTTACGATGATTATGGTGTAATTTTCCTTTAGCTCGCCGATTAATTCTTCGATCTTCGCCGTAGAGATAGGGTCGAGTGCGGAAGTGGGTTCATCCATCAGAATGACATCTGGTTTCATCGCCAAAGCGCGGGCGATGCAGAGCCTTTGTTGTTGTCCGCCGGAAAGCATCATTGCGGATTGGTTGAGAATATCTTTGACCTCATCCCAAAGCACCGCTTGACGCAGGCTCTTTTCCACAATGGCATCCAATTGAGAGCGGCTACTAACACCCATAAGATGGGGTGCATAGGAGATGTTCTTGTATATCGTTTTGGGAAAGGGGTTGGGTTTTTGAAAAACCATGCCAATGCGACGGCGTATTTCCACAGGGTCAACATCGGGGGCATAGATGTTTTCCCCTTCGAAGATGATTTCACCTTCCAATCGTGTTTTGTCGATTAAATCGTTCATACGGTTGAGCAGACGCAATAGTGTAGATTTACCACAACCAGAAGGACCGATGAGCGCGGTTACGCTGTTGGGGGCAAAATCCATCGAGATGCCCTGTAGGGCGTGAAAAATGTCATAATAGAAATCGACATTTCTGACACTGATGATCGCCTTTTCGTCCATAATTACCACCTCTTATTTTTACGAGCGTAAATTCTTATAAGAATCGCACTGATATTCACCGCGAAAATTATCGTTATCAGCACCAACACCGCTCCATATTGCAAGGGGCGGGTTTCGTAGATGTATGTTCCCGCCGTTGCCAGCACATAGATATGGTAAGGTAACGCCATCACCTCATCGAAAACGGAGCGAGGCAGTAAAGTAGTGAAAAAAGTCGCCGCTGTAAACATTATCGGGGCGGTTTCGCCAGCCGCCCTACCGACACTCAGTATCGAACCAGTTACTAACCCCGGTGCTGCTGCGGGTAAAACGATTTTGAAAATAGTCTGCCATTTGGAAACCCCTAAAGCTAGTGAAGCCTCACGAAAAGTCTGGGGCACGGCTTTTATTGCTTCTTCCGATGCGGCGATGATGGTTGGCAAAATTAGGCAACCTAGCGTTAATGAACCGGCGAGTATCGATGAACCGAAACCTAAGAAAACGACGAAAAAGCCCAAACCGAAGAGCCCAAAGACAACGGAGGGGACACCCGCTAGACAGTTTATCAAAACCCTGATGGTGTGCACTCCCATACTATCCTTGGCGTATTCCGAAAGATAGATAGCCGCAGCCACTCCCAGCGGCAACGCTACCAACAGGGCGCCGCAGGTCAGATAGAAGGTGCCCACTATGGCGGGCATAACTCCACCTTTCGTCATCATCTGTTTGGGTGGCTCGGTTATGAACTCCCAACTGATGGCGCCAATGCCGTTGATGAGAATGAAACCAAGAATGGTGGCTATAACCACCGTCAAAAACGCGGCGGCAAACCATACCGCGCTGAAGAAGAGCCTTTGTTTGAGATAACGCCACATCATTTGCGGAGAAGAGACTTTTTTCATAGTGTTGCCGAGCCTCCTTCCTTGAATCTGCGTGAGATGTATGTGGCAACCAAGTTAAAGGCAAGAGTCATGAAAAACAAGACGATACCGATGGCGAAGAGCGCGTGGTAATGCAACGAATTTCGGGGAGTTTCCCCCATCTCTGCGGCGATATTCGCCGGCATGGGGCGCACCGGGTCGAAGATGCTCTCGGGAATGGCGCCCGCGCCGCCGGCAACCATCAAAACGACCATCGTCTCTCCAATTGCTCGCGCTATGCCTAGGATTATCGCCATCGATATTCCCGAAAGGGCGCAGGGGACGATAACGAAGGCGATGGTTTCGAACTTAGTGGCTCCCAAGGCGTAGGAAGCCTCCTTATACTCTTGGGGAACGGAATTGATGGCGTCTTCGGAAAGGCTGGCAATGGTGGGAACGATCATGATCGAAAGAATCAAGGAAGCGTTGAACATGTTCAGCCCCGTTGGCAAATCGAAAACATCCTGTAAAAGCGGGGCAACGACAACCATACCGATAAAACCGAGAACGACCGAGGGCAATCCTGCCAACAATTCCACGATTACCTTTATGCCGTCCTTGAAATAACCAACCGCTATTTCCGAAATGAATATGGCAAGCAATATGCTTAGCGGAACGGCGATGAAAACGGAAAGGATAGTAACCAATAAAGAAGCAACGATTAATGGCAAAATTCCAAATTCGGGTGGAGCGAAGGTGGGATACCATTCCATCCCGAACAAGAAAGAAGATAAGGATACGCTTTTGAACAGCGGTAGCCCACTGTAAAAGAGGGAAAAGAGAATAACGGCGAGCACGCCTACGGAAAAAACAGCGCAAAGTAAAAAGAAGCACTTAATAAGGTTATCTTTTTTCTCGCGGGAGAGTAAGTTGCGAGGTGCCTCACCACTACGCTTGTCGCTCATTTTTACTTTCCTTGATTATCGATATCGGTGTTTTCTGGGTTTTTGCTCGTGGGGATTAATTCCTCGACTAGCCAAGCTTTTATCTGGTCGCGTGTCTTTCGAAATGCCGCTAGTTGCTTTTCCAGGCTTTCCTTTTCTTTCGTAGGGTCGGCAAAGCTTCGATGCAATCTGGAGCGGGCGTTGGGGAAGTAGGGGCAAGCCGCATCGGCTTGCTGACACAAAGTTACAACATAGTCGAAGCGCTTCTCCAAAAAATCATTCATGTTCTTAGAACGCTGTTGACTAATGTCGATTCCGATTTCTTTCATGGTGCTAATGGCGAGGGGATGCACCACACCGGGCGTGCTACCGGCACTGAAAACCTCCCATCCTGGCAGTAGGTTTTTTGCCATTCCCTCTGCCATTTGAGAGCGAGCGGAGTTGTGTGTGCACAAAAACAGTATGCTCTTTGGTGGTTGCAACCGACTCTCCTCTCTTTATCTAGCTTGTGCCCATATGTCATGACGATGCCTATCATCGGCACCGCACTCCTATTTTTAAAAGTAAACCTGAATTTATTTCGAGAAACAGGAAAATCATCCTCATTGCCGCATTATCGCTGCGGCGAGCCTCCGGTATAATCGATAATTTAATGAACGGGGATAAAACCCTCTCTCGCCACCAATTCTTGGGCTTTTTTGCTTTTGGCAAAAGCCAAAAATTTCGCCACGACACCTTGAGGTGTGCCATTGGTATAAAAATATAACTCGCGAGCAAGGGGATATGTCTTGGCTTGAACGGCGGGGATACTGGCTTTGACGCCATCTACACTCACCTTTTTGACACCACTTTTGACATAGCCGATGCCAAGATAACCGATGGCGTTTCTATTTCTGGAAATTGCCTCATAGACCGCACCGCTGGAAGCCAACATTTGGGCACGCGGTGAGACCTTACTGCCTTTGAGTATTAAGTGTTGCCAAGACTCGAAGGTGCCTGATGAGGTATCACGGGAGACGATGACGATTGGTCTATCGATGCCACCGACCTCTTTCCAGTTGCGAATCTTACCTTGATAAATTTGGTTCAACTGATCGATGCTCAAATCAGCGATGTTGTTGCTGGGATGAACAACGGGTGCCAGCGCATCGAGGGCAACCACATGGGCAACGGGAGCAACGCCACGCCCCTTTGCTAGCGCGATTTCGGAATCCGAGAAGGGACGAGAAGACTGCGCGATATCCGTTGTGCCATCGATGAGTGCCTTTATGCCGTCGCCTGAACCAGCGGCGGAGACAGAGATGTTTACCCCTTTGTTGATTTTGATAAACTCCTCTACCAACGCTTGGGTAATGGGCAGAACGGTCGTCGAGCCTTTGATGACAAGGCTATTATTGGCAGAAACCTGTGTGCACAATACTAGTGAACAACCCAAGAACACTATCAAGGCTATTACTTTTTTCACCTTTTTTCTCCCTTTTTCACATTTTTTATTTTTACTCTGGTATGCCAAGATAAATCCGTTGTGCAACTATATTTTTGAAAATATGGAAGCGAGGCGATATAAAAAAAGCAAAAAATCTAGTGGGTCTAAGAAGCATTTATTCAATTATCGACCACAAGACAGGCTCTTGAGTGCCAAATGGCGAGGCACGGCTATCCCCTCCTAACCGCGCTTTTCGAATGAATATAGGTATCCCTACAGTGCCCTCGATGCCATATGCTATTGGGAAAATAGCATACTTTCCATTGCTCCCCGCTTACATTCTAAGTGCTTGTTTCAAAAAATTTTTGTACTTGACATTAAAATTTATGCTGCATAGCGTTTGAAGCCAAATGTAAGAAGGGGGGTATCAAAGATGCAGAAACAGCTAGTTTTTGATGTAAGTAAGTGCACGGGTTGCAAAACTTGTGAAATGGCATGTTCACTTTCCCAAACCGGAGTTTGCAATCCAGCTAGTTCGAGGCGGCGCACGATTCACTTCGATGATGACATTTTGGATGTTCCTATGCAGTGTATGCAGTGCGTTTCTCCAGCATGTTTACACATCTGTCCTTCCGGTGCGATTACCCTAGAAGAGGCAACAGGAGCCAAAATCATTGAGCATGCCAAATGTATTGGTTGTAGAATGTGTATGCTTGCTTGTCCCTTTGGGGCTGTTACTGTTGATCCCATTACGAAAAAAGTTATCAAATGCGATCTATGTGAGGGAGATCCTGCCTGTGCGAAGTTCTGTCCTACAGGTGCCATCGAGTATCTAACTGCCGATGTGTATGGTTTGATGCGGCAGCGGGAAGCGGTGAAGCAGTTGAACATTGCTTTAAGCGCGCTCGAGAAAGGAGGGGCTTAATATGTTTGGAAATTCTGGAAAGCTTGCAAGAATCGATTTGACTAGGAAGAACATTACAATAGAAAATACCACCCCCTATTTTAGGCAGTATTTGGGTGGGCGTGCCATGAATCACATGTTGATTTTCAAGGGAGTCGATGTAGCCAAGGTGAAGCCTTTCGATCCCGAAAATATGATTATTTTCAGCGTAGGGGCATTAGGCGGCACCACTTGGCCAAGTTCGGGAAGGCTTCAGGTAACATTTATTGCGCCACTGCCTTATAGCGGCTGGGGGGATTCTAATACGGGAGGCGGTATAGGCCCCGCGATGAAGTTTGCCGGTTGGGATGCCCTAGTTGTTACAGGGAGAGCCGATGAGCCAGTTTATTTGTATGTAGAAGATGACGAAATTAAATTTATTCCTGCAAAAGACCTATGGGGTAAGGGGATCGATGAAACAACACATATCCTCCACAAGCGGCATGTAGGTGCTGAGGTTTTACTAATTGGACCAGGGGGAGAAAAGCTTTCTAGATACGCTTGTATAAGAACACACAGAACCAGTAGCGCAGGCAGAACTGGTGGTGGTGCGGTAATGGGTTCCAAGAATTTGAAAGGGATTGTCATAAAAGGCACGAAAGGAGTCAATATCAAGGAGCCTAAAAAGTTTTTAGACCTTTCTCTTGCTTGTCAACACGATATAATGGACCCCGATATTGGCCCTGCTCATTCCCTAACCTACAAGATAATGAGCAAATACGGTGTGCCAGGTTTGACAAGGCTGATTGGGCAAACGGGTATGACGCCTGCTAAAAACTGGAACGAATGCGGAATTTGGAAGGATGATACCGAGTTGACAGAAATGCTTGGCGATAAGTTCTGGAAACGCCAGGATGCGTGTTACACCTGCCCTGTTCACTGCCATGGTGCCTATAAGCTCGAAGATCCAGAATTTGGTTGTTTCAGCGGTGGTCCTGAATACGAATCCACTTGTGCTCTTGGACACAAATGCCTCGAACCTCGTGCGAAGGTTGTTATGAAATTAAACGCCATGTGCAACGATTTTGGCTTGGATACGGTAGAGGCGGGGGCTATGTTTTCTACCCTCATGGAATGGCGGGAGAAGGGTATTATCAACGACTCGTTTACTGATGGCATACCTATGACCTGGGGTAACGGGGAGGGAATGATCGCCCTGTTGGAGAAGATTGCCAAGAGAGAAGGCTGTGGGGATGTTCTGGCAGAGGGACCCTATTGGGTAGCAAAGAAACTCGGTGGGGATGCGATGAAATCTGTTTATCATCAAAAAGGTATGTGTGCGACAGGGGTCGAAACCCGTTCTACCATTGGTTCCATGCTCCAGTTTGCCCTTTCTCCGCGTGGTTCACATCATCTTTCGGGTCTGCCCACTGCAGAATGGGTTAATATCCCAGCCGTTGCTGTTCATATAGCCGGTTATGTAGAGGCGGGCGATATTCGTTCCTACCACCCTCAAGCCAAAGCCAAGCTGGTTCAATATTACGAGAATCTTTTCGAGCTGCCTGATTCGTTGGGCATCTGCAAATTTAATTTTGGTCATTTGCCATATTGGCATGATTCAACTGAGAATTTCGAAAAAATGTGGGACTATCTGATCAATGCTATACATTTTGCTACGGGAACACTCTTCACTAAAGATGAATTAATGGAGATAGGGGAACGAGCTTACCAGATCGAACGTGCCGTTATTGTTCTAAGAGGGTGCCGTAGAGAAGATGATATGCCTAACTACAAATGCCTACACGAAGAATGTCCTGGTGATCATCCTGTCGGGCCTGTTCCCTTGCCGGCTATTGATCGGGAGAAGTATGAAATTCTTCTGGATCAATACTATGAGTATCGAGGTTGGACCGATAAAGGTATCCCCACTCGAGAACGGCTCGAATCACTAGATTTGAAGTATGTGGCGGATGAGCTTGCGAAACACAAGATCATCAAATGAAAGTAAGGGTTAGCTTTGTTATCGTTATAATATGAAAAGCCAGGGGCGAGGCTGTGTGCCTTACCCCTGGTAACATCACACCTAGATAGGGGAGTGAATGTATGATTAGGGTGAAAGTAACATCGTTTTTTACGATGCGAGAACTTTTAGGAGATGGCCAAATAGTGCTCTCGTCGAATAACTGTTCTGTAATGACTGCCTTGCAAGCTTTATCGAAAAAACACGGTGAAAAATTTTCCAGCCAGGTTTTTGATGCAAAAACGGGAGACATTGTATTTTACCGTATCGTTGTTAATAATCGTCATTGCGAAAATTTGAATGCCCCTTTGCAAGATGGAGACGAGATTCAGCTTTATCCGGCAATGGCGGGTGGTTAACTGGTGTAACTGGTGTTTGATAGGAACATTGAAGCGAGGATGATATCATGGATAAGAAAACCAGCGACATTGTGCTACGCTATAAAGGGCAGGTAGGTGGGTTATTGTGCATCCTAAACGAAGTTCAGGAAACATTTGGCTACCTACCTAAGGAAGTGTTGAAGGAAATAGCTTCGGAGCTAGCAGTGCCATTGAGTCAGCTTTTTAGCTCTGCCACATTCTATTCCGCGTTTACTTTAAAACAAAGGGGCAAACATGCTTTTCACATCTGTGTTGGTACTAGCTGCCATATCAAGAAGGCTCCTGATATTCTGGATGAATTTTCTCGATTGTTGAAGGTAGCACCCGGAAACACGACAGAGAACGATGAGTTTTCGTTGGAGACTGTCCAATGTATAGGTTGTTGTAGTCTTGCCCCTGCCATTGGTGTTGACAGAGGTGTTCATGGCCATGCTACGGTAGATCAAGTTCCTGACATTATTAAAAAATACAAGGGAACAACATGAAGATACGGACATTTTTTGATCTAGAAAGAATAAGAGCAAAAGGTATTTCTTTTCTTTTCCCGGGCAAGCTCAAGATATCGGTAGGTATGGGAAGTTGTGGTATCGCTGCTGGTGCGGATGCCGTTTACGAAAAACTTTCCGAAACCATGAAAACCGTTGTTCCCGAGGGGATACTAAATAAGACTGGTTGTTTGGGTTTTTGTGGAGAAGAGCCTTTTGTCAATGTGAGCATGCCCCATAAACCATTGGTGATTTATCATAGATTACTGGAAAGGGATGTACCGGAACTACTGGAACATGTGATGCGCGGTGAGCATTATCGCCAGAAGGTTTTTTGTAAGATGGATATCCTGGAAAATTTTATGCTACCTAAAGCCCTCCGTTTCGGTGACGGATATCCGGATTTCCCATCTATCCACGATACCCCGTTTTATTCGAAGCAGAAGAGGATTGTTCTTCGCGAGAGTGGGGTGATTGATCCTGAATCAATAGAGGAATATATTGCCGTAGGAGGGTATGCCTCGTTGTTGCGGGTTCTGGAAAATGGCTCATCGGAGGCGGTAGTTAAAGTTATCCAAAATTCAGGACTGCGGGGGCGAGGAGGGGCTGGTTTTTCAACCGGCGTGAAATGGGACATAGCGCACAAATTAACCAGCGATTTGAAATATATCATATGTAACTCGGATGAAGGCAATCCCGGTGCCTATATGAACCGTGGTGAGGTTGAAAGTGACCCACATATGCTCATCGAAGGCATGATTATCGGGGGTTTTGGTATTGGTGCTACCGATGGTATAGTTTATGTGCGTACCGAATATCCACTTGTAGTCGAACGGCTGCGGCAGGCTTTAGAGCAGGCTCGCTACTATGGATTTTTGGGCAAGAATATCTGTAATTCATCATTTTCTTTTGATATTCATATTATCTGCGGTGCTGGTTCTTTTGTATGTGGTGAAGAAACAGCACTCATAGCAAGTGTGGAGGGCTTTCCGGGTAGGCCTCGTCCGCGGCCTCCATTTCCCTCGGAGAATGGTTTGGCGGGGAAACCAACCGTCGTCAATAATGTGGAAACTTTATGCAATGTCCCAGTGATATTTGCAAAAGGAGCAAAGTGGTATTCCTCGATAGGTTCCGAATCTAGCAAAGGCACAAAGGTGTTTTCGCTGGTGGGTGATGTTAAGCATACTGGTTTGGTCGAAGTGCCTATGGGGACCACTCTAAAAGAAATTATTTATGACATTGGTGGTGGTGGTATTGATGGGAGAAAGATCAAAGCCGTCCAGATAGGCGGACCTTCGGGAGGTTGTATTCCTTCCCACCTTTTCGATTTGCCGGTTGATTATGAAAGCCTTCAAGGAAGCGGTGCTATTATGGGTTCGGGTGGTATGGTAGTGCTGGATGAACAATCTTGTATAGTGGATGTAACCAAGTATTTTCTGGCGTTCACTTGTGGGGAGTCCTGCGGGAAGTGTATTCCGTGCCGCAGAGGCTTGGAACATATGCTTTATATTCTCGATGCTATCTGTGATGGTAGAGGCTCTATGGAGCAATTGGCGGAACTGATGGAAGTTGCAGAAATCGTAAGGATAACTTCCTTGTGTGGCATGGGGCAAGCGGCACCCAATCAGGTAATTAGCACCATCAGATATTTTAAGGATGAATACGAAGTGCATATAAAAGAGCGTAAATGTCCGGCAGGTGTATGTAAATCATTGCTTTAGGGTTTAGCGACGAAAGGAGCTGCGGGGTTGTGATTGAATTATATGTAAATGGAGTAGCCTATCAAGCTAGGGAAGAAGATACAGTATTGAGAGTTCTTCAACGCGAAGGGTTTGATATTCCTACTCTTTGCTATCATGAGGCGCTAAAACCTTTTGGTGCCTGTCGATTGTGCTTGGTAGAGGTGGTTTCGGGTGGGCGTTCGGGTATTACAGCATCTTGCGCGCTTCCAGTTTCCCAAGGTTTATCCATCAAGCTCGACACTCCAGATATAGTAAGAGCACGGAAAATGCTTCTGGAAATGTATTTGGCAGAAGCACCTCAATCCCAACAGATCAACGAACTTGCGGAGAAGTATGGGGTAACGAGAACGCGCTTTGTGCATGCCGACACATCGGCTTCTGGAAGCCGATGTGTTCTTTGTGGGCGTTGTGTGAGGGTGTGCAATGAATTGCTTGGCTTGGGAGCGATAAATTATACCGGGCGGGGGGTAAGTACTAGCATTAGTACACCGTGGCACGAGGCTTCTGATGTTTGTATAGGGTGCGGTGCTTGTGCGTATGTATGCCCGACGGGTGCAATCGAAATTACGGATTTGCCCGATTTAAGAATTATGGAAACATGGCAAAGAACAGCCCTGATCATTCGCAACTGTAAAGAAACGAAGCAAGGTATTGCCACAGAAAAGGGGATTGACCTCTTGTACAAACTTCTTCCTGATCTACCCGTTTATTTGGGAGAACTGAGTGCAGAGGCAAGAAGGACTTTTATCGCAACAGGAATGAAATTGCTCAATAGAACATAACCCCTTTCCCGCTGATGTGTAGAGTGTAACCATGGTGTGAGCTTTTCGTTTGTTATTGTTCAAGGGTTTCATAGCGCAATTAGGCAATTCGGGGAGGTAATCCATGCTGCTCGACAGCAGACAGCAAGAACGATATCATCGCCACCTATTGTTGAGAAATATCGAGCTAGAGGGACAAGAAAAAATCCTGAATGCCAAAGTTCTTGTAATAGGTGCCGGTGGGCTTGGTTCTCCGGTATTGTTATATTTAGCGGCTGCCGGTGTCGGCACCATCGGGGTTGCCGATGGTGATAGGGTAGAATTATCCAATCTAAATAGACAAATTATTCATTTTACAGATGATCTCGACAAAAACAAAACAGCTTCTGCAATCGAAAAAATCAACCGTTTAAACCCTGATGTTAGAACGATTGCCCACCAAGACATTGTCGATGCGAAAAATATAATAGAAATCATTGATGGTTATGATGTGATTGTTGATGCAACGGATAATTTCAGCGCTAAATTTTTGATAAATGATGCGTGTATATCCGGTGGGAAGCCATTTGTTCATGGTAGTGTGATAGAATTCTTGGGACAGGTAATGACCGTTGTTCCCGGTAAATCGGCATGTTATCGATGCTTTTTCCCACAACAACCAGCGAATGATCTTGTGAGTTCCCGAGAACTGGGAATCTTGGGTGCCGCTGCCGGCATAATAGGGGTTTTACAGTCTATAGAAGTGATAAAATTGATAACCGGTACAGGGGAACCACTTATTAATCGTCTCCTTGTTGCCGATGTATTGGAAATGAAGTTTAGGGAAATTCTCATCGGTAAACAAAGTAACTGTCCCGTGTGTAGTGCCCACTGCTTACGAAGAGCTTGATTGTAAATAAGCGCCAGCTTTTGCCAATTGCCGTTCCCCGTTTTGTTTGTTCCAAAGGGGAATTTGTCTCGTTTTCTTCTTGTTCATAACCATAACAATGTTCTCTCTCATCATCGAGCACCTCCATAGACAATTGGAGGACATTTTTGCTTGGCAATCGAACCGGACATTTTCCCTGCTACCATCCCGCTGCCTTACAAAGCCTTGACTACTTGGGCTAAACGCTGTTAGCGCGCTGCACCAAGTGCAGGGTGCCGCAAGATATCTTTTAATAGTGAAATAAAGAAAGAAACAACAATGGGCGAAAACGAGCTGCTTAAAAAACGCAAAGAAAAAATGGCAAAACTGCGCTCTGAGGGTATCGATCTGTACCCCAACGATGTGCCCCCAATTAGTGCCAGCTCTCGAATAAATGCCCGTTTTTTTTCGCTCAGTGCCGCTGAACTAGCTCTTGTTACGGAGCACTTTGCCATCGCTGGCAGGATGATGGCGATTCGCAATTTCGGCAAAGGTGCGTTCGTGATGATTCAAGATGCGAGCGGAAACTTACAGGCACTCATTTCCAGGGGCAACATCGGTGATACAACCTTCGAATTGTTCAAACAACTTGATGTGGGTGATATCGTCTATGTGGCTGGTGGTATCATGAAAACACGCACGGGCGAGCTCACCATAGAAGCACGAGAATTTCGCCTTCTTGCCAAAGCGGTGCGTCAGCTGCCGGAAAAGTGGCATGGTTTGACCGATATCGAAACCCGTTACCGTCAGCGCTCTCTCGATTTAATCGTCAACGAAAGAGCACGCCAAGTTTTTATCACCCGTTCCCAAATTATAAAACTAATCCGACAGTTTATGGATTCCCACGACTTTTTGGAGGTGGAAACCCCAATGATGCACCCGATATCGGGGGGAGCGGCGGCGCGTCCTTTCATCACCCATCATAACACTTTGGGGATGGATTTGTTCCTGCGAATAGCCCCCGAATTGTATCTCAAGAGGCTCATCACGGGGGGGTTGGAGCGTGTTTACGAGATAAACAGGAACTTCCGTAACGAGGGCATTTCCACCATGCACAACCCTGAATTTACCATGATAGAATTCTATCGAGCATACGCCACTTTCGAAGAGTTAATGAGCTTTACCGAAGAGATGTTCGTCTTTCTTGCTCGAGAGCTTTTTGGGAAAGCCCAATTGATTTATCAGGGAATCGAGATAGATCTAACCCCTCCTTGGCGGCGCATCACCCTTACCGATGCCCTTATCGAAATAGGCGGTTTGAGTAGTGAGGTTATTGGTGATGTAGAAAAGGCGAGCACCTTGGCGAGAAGTTTGGGATTGGCGGTCAAAGCCAACGAAGCACATGGGAAGATCCTGATGGGGCTTTTCGAAGAGGTGGTGGAGCATAAATTGGAACAACCGACATTCGTTACCCACTACCCTTTGGCGGTTTCGCCACTGGCAAGGAAGAATGACCATAATCCCGATGTCGTTGACCGCTTCGAACTTTATATTTGTGGCAGGGAGATAGCAAACGCCTTTTCCGAGTTGAACGATCCCGAAGACCAACGACAACGCTTTTCTGCTCAGATGCAGGAAAGAGAGGCGGGCGACGAAGAAGCACATCGGATGGACGAAGACTATCTTGAAGTTTTGGAATACGCAATGCCGCCAACAGCGGGGGAAGGTATTGGCATAGATAGGCTGGTTATGCTGCTCACCGACTCACCATCCATCCGCGATGTAATCCTATTCCCTTTGTTGAGAAAAAAGGAATAGTATGTCGTACTACGAACTCTTCATTGCCCTGCGTTACTTGCGAGCAAAGCGTAAGCAGATGTTCGTTTCTGTAATCACCTTCTTTTCCATCGCCGGAATAGCCATTGGTGTTGCTGCCCTTATCATTGTTCTTTCCGTCATGAATGGCTTCGAAGAAGATCTCAAAGAGAAAGTCATAAATGTCAATTCGCATGTAGTCTGTATGAACTATGCTGGTAGTATCTCTAAATACAATGAAGTTATGAAAAGAATCGAAGCAATAAACGGGGTGGTTGCGGTAACCCCGGTCATCTATGGACAAGGGATGATCAAGAGCGGCGAACAGATATCGGGGGTCATGGTGCGAGGGATGGAGGTAGGTAGCGCCACCCGGGTAGTTAACATCGGCAAAATAAAAAGCGGCGCCCTTGACGATTTGGAGGCTGTCCATCGTCGGGACAAAGGATTACCCAAGACAAAAGCCAATCTGCCGGGCATCGCCATTGGCAAGGAGTTGGCAAAGAACATGGGCATCGGCTTACACGATGTCGTTTCCATTATCTCCCCGCAAGGGGTTACTTCCCCCTTGGGTATGGTGCCTAGCGTGAGAAACTTCCTGGTCGTTGCTGTTTTCGAATCGGGTTTTTATGAGTATGACACAGCAATTGCCTATATCCCCTTGAACGAGGCAAAATCATTCTTTTCTTTGGGTGATGCCATCAGTGGGGTGGAGGTAAGAGTTGTCGATATTTACGCCGCCCAAAGGGTGGCAGGGGAGATAGAAAAGGCATTTCCTTTTCCCTATTACACCAGACACTGGATGGAAATGAACAAGAACCTCTTTGCCGCGCTCAAAACGGAGAAAGTGGTGATGTTCATCATTCTAAGTTTGATAGTCATTGTTGCCGCTTTCAACATCATTACCTCATTGATAATGGTGGTAATGGAAAAGAATAAGGATATTGCCATTCTCAAGGCAATCGGTGCTTCTGCCAATTCTATAATGAGGATTTTTATCTTACAAGGGTTGATCGCCGGGTCCCTAGGGTTATGCTGCGGTTGTGCACTTGGCTTGGCACTAGCGAGCAAGCTCAACAGCGTCGCCGCTTTTTTGGAAAAATTTTTGGGGATCGAGGTCTTTCCCAGTGATGTCTATTATTTCAGTGAGATACCAGTAAAGATAGTAAGCGGAGACATCGTCATTGTCATTATTGGGACCATCGTTATTGCCCTCTTTGCCACCATTTATCCAGCTAGAAGGGCGGCAAGGCTGGACCCGGTGGAGGCGCTGCGCTACGAATGAGAGTGGATGTGAAAAAGATACAGAAGGTGTTCGATAAGGGCAACCGCGAAACCGTTGTCCTCAAGGATATAAGCATCGATATTGCTTCGGGAACTTCGCTTGCCGTTCTTGGTGTTTCGGGATCGGGTAAGAGCACCTTGTTGAACATATTGGGTATTTTAATGCGCCCCTCCGCCGGTAGGGTGTTATTCGATGATATTGACATCTTTGCGCAAAGTGAAACTACAATTTCGCTTTTTCGTAACCAGAGCATTGGTTTTGTCTTTCAGTCCTTCAATCTTCTTCCGGAATTTTCCTGTTTGGAAAATGTTATGCTCCCCGCACTTGTTGGTGGAAAAACATGGCAGCAGGCAGAAATGAGTGCCAGAAAATTGCTAGAAGAGATGGGATTGAGTGATAGAGGGGTGCATAGACCCGGAGAAATTTCTGGTGGTGAGGCGCAGCGAGTTGCCATTGCCCGTGCCCTGATTATGGAACCACGACTGATCATTGCCGACGAACCGACGGGGAATCTCGATAGCGAAAATGGCGAAAAAGTGGCGCGTTTGCTTTCCTTGCTGAGCTTACAAAAAGGGATCACCGTGATTGTTGCCACCCATAACGCATCTTTAGCCGAAATGATGGCACGGCAAATAACCATCACCGATGGTAGGATTGTGCATGAGGAATAATAGACTAGACATTTTTTTTGCCACTTTGCTGGTTTCTATAGCTGTTTTGTTTGTCGTAACACCGCTCAGAGCAGAGACAAAAAGCCGGGTGGCGATAGTGCCGTTTTCATTGCTCTCTGCTCAAAAGAACGAAACATCTCTCGTCGTTCAGCGAATTATTGCCGCTGAATTGGCGAAATCACCCCTTGTGGAAATTATTCCCGCCAATCAAACTGCTATGGTCCTTAGAAGAAACAGAGGCTATTCTGATAAGAAAGTGGAGAGGATCGCGCAAGCCCTGCGAGCTGACTATTTGCTTGTTGGCTCGATAGTTCAACTTGGAGAACGGATAAATCTCTACACTAAGATATGGAGCTCTAAAAACGGCAGCTTTGTACCTATCCGTGCCATAGAGGAACAAGGGATGGATTCTCTGCAAATCGCCATCGAGGCCAATTTTAAGGATTATTTTCTTTTTTCGGCAGGACTAGAAGCGAAGGTAATGCAGGTTGATATAGTCGGTAATGACAGGATTGGTGTGCCAGCGATACGCCAATACATCAAAGTGACGAATGGGGATACCTACTCGGCGGAAGCGATTTCTAGCGATATAAAAACGATATTTGGCATGGGATTTTTCGATGATGTTGCTGCCAATGTTACGAAAACCGATATTGGGATAAATGTTTTATACACCGTGTGTGAAAAACCCTTGATGAGCAGTGTCAACATCACCGGAAACGACAAAATCGATATCAAGCAAATTCGTTCCTTAATAAGCGCCAAACCACAGGAAGTTCTCAATGTGATGCAAATAAATAAGGATATCGAAAAGATAAAGCAATTCTATCTCTCCAAAGGGTATTATGGAACCGATATCAAAACCACCTTCCAGCGCGATGAAAAAACAAGAACTGTTGCCGTAAACATGGTCGTTTACGAAGGAAAGAAACTCTACATAACCAAACTGGTTTTTCGCGGGAATACGGCGTTTTCCGACAACAAACTCAAGGATTTGATAAAGACCAAAGAAAAAGGGTGGTTTTCTTTCCTTACCGACCGCGGGATTCTCAAAGAAGCTGAACTAGAACAGGACTTGTCGCTGCTAGAGGCTTTTTATGCCAGCAATGGCTTTGTAGAAAACAAAGTATCCAAACCAAGAATATCCTACACCGATAAGGGTATCGAAATAACGATCGAGATTCAAGAGGGGCGTCGTTTTCGCATAGGGAATGTCAGCATAGAAGGCGATGAGCTGAAAACGAGCACTCACACAATGCTGGAAAATCTGCAGACCAATAAGAAGGAGTTTTTTGACCATTACGCCCTTGTTATGGACAGAGAGTATTTGCAAAAGGAAGCACAAAACGAGGGCTATGCTAGCGCCCTGGTAACGACTAACTCCTCCGTCAATGAAGATAATAGAACCATCGATATTGTCTTTAATCTTATAAAGGGACCAATGGTTCGTATCAATCGAGTCTATGTTACGGGGCATGCCCAGACGAATGAAAAAGTCATCTTGCGGGGACTAGCTTTTACGGAAGGAGAGATCTACAGTAGAAAAAAACTGGAGGAAAGCCAAATTGCTCTAGAAAGGCTAAACTATTTCAGTGAAGTAACGCTACAAACGCAAGCGGCGGGAAACGATACGGCGGATGTCTTCATACAGGTAAAGGAGAAAGAAACCGGCACCCTATCCTTTGGCATTGCTTATTCCTCTTCGGAGCACGCCGCCGCGACGGCACAGATAGCAAAGGACAACTTTCTTGGGGAAGGACAATATCTAAGTCTCCAAGGAACCGTTTCCGGTTCGGCTACCCGATTCACCCTGTCCTTTGTGGAGCCTTTCTTGTTCGATTATAACATCTGGTCGCGTTTCGAAGCCTGGAATAGATTCAACAGCTACGACAGCTATAACCTGCACTCTCGAGGCGCTTCGACAACTCTAGGGTATCAATTGATGTATGGAATATACTCCAGTATGACTTACCGTCTCTCTAGAAACGATATTACGGATGTTGCTGATAATGCTGCAAAATCCATCAAAGAACAAAAGGGAGCACGAACAACTAGCTCTCTAGAACTTGGTCTTTACAAAGAAGACAAGGATAGTAATATTTTCCCCACCAGAGGGTATAGCGCGAGTTTTATTACCACCTATGCCGGTATCGGCGGTGATGTAAAATTCAACAAGTATGTTGGTTCCCTTCGTTCCTATACACCCATAAACGAAAACCTAGTTTTGAGCCTTTTTGGCACACTGGGTTTGGTGGAGGAAACTGGAAAATCACCGCTTCCAACATACGAAAGATTTTCATTAGGGGGCATTGGTGCCTTGACAGGTCTAACCCAGGTAGGACCTCGTGATCCCCAAACGGGTGATTTCATTGGTGGCAGAACCATGATGCTGTATGGTTCAGAGGTGCTCTTCCCCCTTGCTAAGGATGCTGGTTTGATGGGGACTTTATTCTATAATATGGGTAATACTTGGGAAAGAGGTTATTACTTAAAGGACATGAGACACACCACGGGAGCTGGCATCAGGTGGAACTCTCCCATTGGTCCGATACGATTGGAGTGTGGTTTCCCGTTGGATCGACGGAAGTATGAAGCACCTTACCGAATAGAGTTTACTTTGGGAATGCGTCTATAGAATATCTCTAGTAATGCTAATGGTATTGCAATGGATATTATTAAAGCGGCAACTAAATATGACAAATTTGGACATGACAAATTTGGACATGACAAATTTGGACATGACAAATTTTACTATCTTATAACACGGAAGCTATATAAAAAAATTTTCCCTGTTATATAAGGGTATTGTGGTTTTGTTGTTACAATATCATAAAGCACATAAACTACTCAAAAAAAGTAAAGCATAAGATCATAGGGGGAAGCAAAAATGAAGAGATTGATGATAACAATAATGGCATTGGTGTTTTTGATGTCAACAGTGCTGCCAGCCGTAGCACATGATACAAAGATCGCTTTTGTCAATGTAGCGCTGGTTATTGCCAATTCTGATATTGGCAAGAAAACCGCTGAGGAAATGAAAAAGTTGGTAGAAAAGGAATTGGAAAACCTGCAAAAGCAGGAAAAAGAAATATTCCAGATGCGCGCAGATTTGGATAAGCAAAGGGGTGTTATCAGGAGTGAGGTTTTTCAAGAAAGGGAGAATGATATCCAAAGGAGATTGCGTGATTTGCAAGTCAAGAAAAGTAACGCCGAAGACGATATTCGCTTTAAACAACAGGAAAAGATGCAAGTAATCGGGAAGATGCTTGCGGAGGTGTTCCAGGAAATCGGAAAGAAGGAAAAATACACACTGATACTAGATACCTACTCCCTTCAACCTCCCTATTTCGATCAATCCAAAGATATCACTGAGCGGATAATCGCCGAATTGAATAAAAAACGATAGAGCCTCAGGGGGATAATCGGTGGAATTAAAAATAGCTAAAATTGCGGAAATGCTCGGTGGTGTTTACCATGGCGACGGTAACATCCCGATTCATTCTGTCAACACCATCGAGGATGCCAATGAAGGTGAGATTACCTTTTTAGCCAACAAAAAATATTGCCAGGCGCTTGGCAAAACAAAAGCCTCCGCCGTGGTTGTTTCTCGAAAACAAGAGATAGACATTACTCAGATTGTCGTTCCCGACGCCTATGTCGCTTTTGGCACATTGTTGAGAATCTTCTATCCCCAAACGGAAGTGTTTCGCGGTGTAAGCGAAAGGGCTTTTCTAGAAGAGGGAGCGCTTCTTGCAGAAGATGCGGTTATCTTCCCCTTTGTCTGTATAAGGCAAGGGGCGTGCATTGGGCGAATGACCACACTCTATCCCGGTGTCTATATCGGCAAGGATGCCCGAATAGGGGACAATTGTGTTCTACATGCCAATGTAGTGGTTGCCGAGCGTTGTCTCATCGGAGATAGGGTAATAATTCATGCGGGAAGTGTAATCGGCGCTGATGGCTTTGGTTTTGCTCAGCCCGGCGTGAACAATGTAAAAATACCGCAAGTTGGCATTGTGCAAATCGAAGACGACTGTGAGATTGGCGCTAATAGCACCGTTGATAGGGGTGTCATTGGCAAGACTTTGATTCGGAAGAATGTAAAAATAGATAATCTCGTGCAGATTGCCCACAATGTTATAGTTGGGGAAAACTCCGTAATTGCTGCCCAAGCGGGGATTGCCGGCAGCGCTAAAATTGGTGTTGGCAATGTGATTGGTGGGCAGACGGGTATTGCGGGGCATATTACGATTGCCGACAATGTGATGATCGCCGGACGCTCGGGTGTCCATAGCAATCTTGCCGCCTACAGTGTGGTTGCCGGTTCGCCACAACGCGATTATCAAAAATGGCTGCGTATAGAAGCCGTTATATCTCATCTACCTCAATTGAGAGAGACGCTTAACAGCCTCCAAGAGCGGGTTGATAAATTGGAAAGTGTTACAAAAAATTTCGATGAAGAAGGCTAGGAACAAGAAATGAGCATACATCCAACTGCAATCATTTCCTCGGACGCACTAATAGATGCCACTGCCAACATCGGTGCTTATGCGGTGATAGGACCAAGCGTTACCATCGGTGCCAGAACCAACATCGCTCATCATGTTGTAGTAGAATCGCACACCGATATTGGTGAAGGGTGTCGTATTTCTCAGTTTGCTTCCATTGGCGGCTTGCCTCAGGATTTGAAATACAAAGGTGAGGAAACACGGGTCATCATTGGCAATAACAATGTAATTCGCGAATTCGTTACTATCAATCGTGCCACCGTTGCGGATATTGGTATGACCTATATCGGTAATAACAATTTAATCATGGCTTACTGCCATATCGCCCATAACTGCAAATTGGGTAATAATATCGTGATGTCCAATTCGGCAAACCTTGCTGGTCATGTCCATGTCGATGATTATGCCATCATTGGTGGTCTTTCGGGGGTACATCAGTTTACAAAAATAGGTGCTCATAGTTTCATCGGTGGTGCCTCCGCCGTAACCCGCGATGTTCCCCCCTTCGTGTTGGTATCGGGAAACATGGCAAAGCCTTTTGGCTTGAACATCGTCGGTTTACAGCGTCGAGGCTTCAGCGAGGAGACTTTGACGGCGCTGAAAAGTGCTTACCAAATCGTCTATCGCTCATCACTTCTCTTATCTCAAGCCATCGCAAAAATTCGGGCGGAACTCCCCGCTCTTCCTGAAATAGCAACATTCGTCGATTTTATCGAAAGCTCGGAAAGGGGTATCTGTCGTTAGCTCTCCGGCAGTCCAATAGCTACGAGATGTAGGGTTCATCCCCAATCGAGTTGGTCTAGTCTAGGCAGAAATTTGCTCTGCTCTGAGCAGAGCGAACGGATGTTGGTAAATGGAAATAGAGACGGGAACGGGAACGACGGGGCTAATACCACCGGTAACGGAGAAACATAAGTTGATATGGGCACATTCAAGAGGCTTTTGACATTTTCCAGGCTGTATGTAGGCAAGTTTTTTATCGCCGCAATCTGTATGATCATTGTGGGGATTCTCTCCCCACTCATGGCTTATCTGATAAAACCCACCGTTGATGATGTCTTCATAAACAAAGATTTGGAGATGTTGAAATGGATTGCCATTGCCATATTGCTAATTTTCTTTGTCAAGAACATCTGTTCCTATATCCAAGCGATAAGCATGGGTTACATTGGGCAGAGGATCATCGCCAACATCCGCAATAAACTCTACGAAAGTATCCAGGCGCAGTCCCTACGGTTTTTTACCAAGAATCCTACGGGAATGTTGATGTCGCGCATAACTAACGATGTCAACTATATCCAAAGCGCCGTTTCGGAATCTGTTGCCAGCATATTCCGTGATGCGGTGGCTATCATTGGCTATGTCGTTACCCTATTTTATTTGGATTGGAAGCTTGCCCTGGTGGGGATTGTCATCTTCCCTTTGGTCATTTACCCCGTCCGTTTTATTGGTCGGGTTATCAGAAAAATTACAACCCGTACTCAAGTAACATTCGGCAGCATCTCTTCGTTACTCCAAGAAACTATTGTGGGGGCAAGGATCGTAAAAGCCTTTAGCATGGAAAAATACGAGGGGGAAAGATTTGCCAAAGAAAATGAAAAGCTGTTCCAACTTTCCCTCCGTGCTTTAGCCACGAGTTCCATTTCCTCACCGCTTATGGATTTTCTAGGTGGTGTGGGCATCGCGGCTATTATCAGCTACGGTGGTTATCAAGTAATCGGCGGACACTCTACACCGGGCACCTTCTTTTCCTTTTTGGCAGCTTTGATGCTGCTCTACGAACCTGTAAAGAGGCTGGCAAATACCAATAACACCGTCCAACAGGGGATTGCTGCCGCTAAAAGGGTGTTCGAAGTAATCGATACCGAGCCAGAAATAAAAGATTATGGCGCCGCTACTATGTTGGAAAGCGTTTCCCATTCCCTGGAGTTCCGTGATGTCTATTTTCGTTATGATAACGAATACATTCTTCGAGATATCAATATAGATATCAAAGCTGGAGAAATAACTGCTTTCGTAGGGGCGAGTGGCAGTGGCAAGACCACTCTCTTGAATTTAATTCCTAGATTCTACGATGTTACCAGAGGAGCCGTGCTCATCGATGGTAAAGATGTCCGCTCGATAACGCTAGAATCGCTCCGTTCCCAAATTGGCATAGTTACCCAGCAAGTTATTCTTTTCAACGATACTATCAGAAATAACATCGCCTACGGGAGCTTTTCCAAAAGCAATGCCGAGATCGAAGCGGCGGCGATGGCGGCAAACGCGCATAGATTTATTATGGCGCTTCCTAATGGTTATGAATCCAACATCGGCGAGTTGGGCTCGAAACTTTCTGGTGGGGAAAGGCAGCGTATTTCCGTTGCCCGTGCTCTGTTAAAAGACGCACCGATACTCATCCTTGACGAAGCAACTTCTTCTTTGGATTCGGAAGCGGAATTGGAGGTTCAAGACGCTCTGGAGCGATTGATGCAGGGGAGAACAACGCTATTGATTGCCCATCGCCTTTCCACAATAAGAAAAGCAAATAAAATAATAGTGTTACACGGTGGGAAAGTTGTCGAAGAGGGAACTCATGAAGTTCTGATGTCAAGAAAAGGTGAGTATCGCCGTTTATACGATTTGCAATTTTCCCAAATTGGGAAAGAAAACGGCGGGAAGTAGTAAGGGGCGATAGCCATGAGGAAACTTCTCGAGACTTTCTTGAACGACATTTGGTATGAAGGCAAGGGAGCGCCAATCAAAATAGCCCTGTTGCCCCTCTCCTTTATTTATGGGGTGCTTTCTTGGCTCCGTTTTCAAATGTTTACTTGGGGTATTAAAAAAAAGAAGAAACTGCCTATTGCGGTTATCAGCGTGGGTAATATCGTTGTTGGTGGTGCTGGGAAGACCCCCTTGGCTATTTATCTTGCCACCATGCTCCAAAATTTAGGAATAAAACCCGCAATTGTATCGAGAGGATACGGTGGGAAGCGGGATGGCACTAAAGTCAACATCGTTTCTGATGGCACCTCTCTTTTGTTGGATGAAGAAATGGCTGGTGAGGAAGCTGTTTTGCTGGCGTCCCGATTGCCGGGTGTCCCCGTGCTGGTGGGTAGTAACCGTTTTGATTTGGGAAGGAAGGCTATTTCCGAATTCGGTGTGGAAGCGATCATCCTCGATGATGGTTTTCAACACTTATGTCTGCATAGAGATATGGATATTTGTGTTGTGCAAGCGATGCGGGGGCTAGGAAACGGCATTCCTCTGCCAAGTGGACCCTTGCGCGAGTTTGCCAGCGCTTTGAAAAGGGCGGATGTGCTTGTTCTGAACGGTTTTACTAAGGAAGAGATAACGCTAGCGGCTGGCAAAATACAAGCAGGGCGGGGAATAGATAAACCACTTTTGGGGGTATTATATCTGCCTAAAACTTTGGAAAAAAATGGCAAACATCTGTCTCTGGAGTTTTTACGAGACAAAAGAATTTGTGCCTTTTGCGGAATTGGTAATCCCCAAGGCTTTCGGAGAACACTGAAAGGGTTGGGAGGGATTTGCTCTTCTTTTATTACTTACCCAGATCATCATCGCTATGACAGGCAGGATATTGCTCACATAAAGAGGACGGCTTTAGAAACGGACGCACAGGTGATCATCACCACAGAAAAAGACGCCGTAAAAGTGAAAAAATTTCCCTTTTTCTTCGAAGAAATAACCGTTTTAACGATAGCCGTTGCCCCTCCACTTGGAGACAACAGACTATACGAGCTGCTCAAACATATTTCCAAGAAAAGCTAGGTAAACAGGTGAGAGAAAGCTGCTATTTGTTTTTATGACGATTTGCCTTCAAGCGCTTTCTGTATTTATGCTTGCTGATTTTCTTTCTTCTTTTCTTTACAACACTTCCCATTGCTTGTTCTCTATTCTTGTCTAAAGATGCGGCGCGGGTAGCACCAACATTAACGCATGGCAACACATTTTTGTGGTTGTGTTGTAGCCAAGCAAAAATGTGTAGGAAGTTTGCAGAGTAAAAATTCAAAAGGGTTGGTTCCCTAGGGTGTTTTGTGTTTTGGAGGATAAAAGTTTTCGAGGTGAGAAATGAAGAAAGTTTTATTCCTAGAAGAATTGTTGGGGGAAATAGAAAAGCTCAAAGAAGCGGGAAAGCGGGTGGTATTTACCAATGGCTGTTTTGATATCCTGCACATCGGACACGCCCGTTATTTGGAGGAGGCGCGCCGAAACGGGGATGTATTGGTCGTAGGTGTCAATAGCGATGCTTCAGTGCGCCTTCTCAAAGGCACCAAACGTCCCATAGTACCACAAGAAGAGCGAGCCGAATTACTTGCCGCCTTGAGTGTCGTAGATTTTGTTACGATTTTCGACGAAGAAACCCCCCTCGAATTGATATCCTCCCTGCATCCCGATGTCATCGTCAAAGGTGGTGATTGGAAATGTGAGAATATCGTAGGTGCCAAGCTCGTAGAAGGTTGGGGGGGCAGGGTTGTTATTGCCCCACTAGTGGAAGGCTCTTCGACAACGAACATCATCGCCAAGGTGTGCGAAGTATATGGAGGCTGCTCCCATAAGGAGGGAAAATAAACACTGATATAGCTAAAAACATAGCTTTTCCCAAACTCCATCAAACCTCGAATACTTCGAAAGACATATCCAGTAGGTCAATGAAAAACATTTTGCCTGCCGTTTTCCCCTGTATGTTACCGATGAGAAGCCGGGCGACCAAAGCGCTTTCTAGGCTGGCAACCAAAGCGGGAATGAAAGGAGGATTGCCAAGTTCTGCCTCGATGCCTCGGGTATGATGGACACCCATAAAAGCCGCTTCTAATGCGGCAGATGTTTGGAAAGAGTAGTAAACAATTCCATACCAGCCGGCGATGCCACCGCCCACGAGCGGGATTTGGCTTTGAGCGCAGGCGTTTAGTAACACCCGCCGCGTTTCGAAATTGTCCAAGGCGTCGATAACAACATCCACCCCTGCTAGAAGATTTGCCACATTATCGGCATCCAATGCCTCTTGCCTGCCATGAAAATCCACGGCAGGATTGATCTGGAGTATCCGTGCCTGCGCCGCCGCAACTTTGGCAATCCCTATATTTTCTACATTCGCCAAGAGCTGGCGGTTCAAGTTACTTTCTTGAAAAACATCGGGATCGAGTGCGGTGATGGAGCCAACCCCCAATCTCCCCAATTCTTCTAAGATGTAGCCTCCCAAACCTCCACAACCGATAATGAGACAGCTACTTTGAAGTAACTTGATTTGTTGTTCTATAGAGATGGTGCCGATGTTTCGCTCGTAGCGGCGAGGAATAATCCCCTCTTGCAAAGAGAGTATTTCCATCATTTTCAAGGATTTTCCAAAGCGTTCGGCGGCGGTTCGTAAAACGGCACCGTTTATGAAACCTTCTTCACTGTGGGAAAGAAGAAAATCCTGCCAATTTTCCATCTTGCTTCTCCTAACTAATCGACATTGTTTCCTTAACCACCCCCAATGGGAGGGAACAATGCCAAAGTGTCATTTTCCCGAAGGGGATAGTCGAACGAAGAATGCGTTCCATTGATAAAGATCAACGCTATTTCGGCTTCGGGGATTTCCAACATACGCACCACATCGATAACCTTCGTTGGCATATCGAATAAAAAATCCTTTTCCGCAAAACGCCCCTCCCGAAGAGTGGCAAACAGTTTTATTTTAACTTTCATATTTCACCTGCCACATTGCCTATACTCAGATTACTAAGCCGAAAATTGGGTATAATCAACATCATCCCCAATTTCGATTTTTGGTTTTTTGGAGTGTAAGTCTAGCTTTTTAGAGTTTGTTACGCTTGCGATAGATGGTAACCAGGCTGAGCCCGGAGATGTCCGTCGCCTTTTTTAGATCATTACCAGTATGTTCCAACAAAGAACGAATGTATTTTCTCTCGAACTCCTCTCTTGCTTGTAAATAATTTACAGGAGATAGGGTTTCCTCGACAGGATATACCTTCGATTGTTTGTACTCAGGAGGGAGATCGTCATAGGTGATGGTGTCTTCTTTCGATATAACCGCCAATCGTTCCGCCAGATTTCTCAACTCCCTGATATTACCCTCCCAAGGTAACTTCATCAAATATTCAATGATGCCCGGTTCGAGTTGTTTTTTAGGTAAACTGTTATGTTCACAAACCTTTTGCAAGAAGTGTTCGAAGAGGAGCGGGATGTCTACTTGTCTTTCCCGCAGCGGGGGGATATCTATTTTGATAACATTGAGCCGATAGAAAAGATCTCTTCTGAACTTGCCTTCTTTTATCAGGTTTTCTAAATCGGCGTTGGTGGCGGAGAACACTCTGGTGTTGATTTTTATAGGTTTTGTACTTCCTACTTTCATAATTACGCCGTCCTGGAGCACCCGCAAGAGCTTTACCTGAAAGGCAGGAGAGGTATCTGCTATTTCATCCAAAAAGATGACCCCTTTTTCTGCCGCCTCGAAATAGCCGATTTGGGAAGAAACGGCACCTGTAAAAGCCCCTTTCTCGTAACCAAAGAGCGTAGGTTCCAACAAAGTCTCCGGAATCGCACCACAGTTTACGGAAAAAAAAGCATTCTTGTAGTTTGTGCTGCGGGCATGGATTTCCCGTGCAACCAATTCTTTGCCAGTGCCAGATTCCCCGAGGATGAGCACCGGCAAATTGACATTTGCCGCCCGCGAAATCATATCGACGATGTTTTCCATCTCTTGGGAAGAATACAACAATGATTGTTCGATATCCCCGGTGAATGATGTCTGACTTTTGGAGGTATCATTGTCCGTTGGTGTTGTGCTACCCTTTGCCAGACAACTGCCAATAGCTTGTTTTAGTTTTTCTACATGTAATGGTTTTGCAAAAAATTTGTTTGCCCCTGAGTTGATTGCCCGGGCAACGGTCTCGCTATCACTATAACCAGAAATCATTATTATTGTTGTTTTCTTGTCTTTCTCTCTGATTTTACGCAGCATCGTAATTCCATCAGTGCGAGGCAACATCACATCCAAAATTATCGTGTTATAATTTCCCCTTTTCCATTTTTCCAAACCATCTTCGGCATCATGCGAGACAGTAACTTCGTAATCACCAGAAAGCGTGTTACAAAAAAAATTTCTCACATATTCTTCATCATCGACCACTAAGATCTTCGCCAAGCTCCCCACCATAGAAAACTCCGTCGCTTTTTTGCTGTGCCTATTCAATCATCACTTGGCTTTCCCTAAAGAGAAGAGAGATAAAAGAACAGCCATTATAAAAATGCCCTTCTGCCTCCACTCTTTTCCCTGCCCCGGAAGAATCGAACAGACTAACGGCAATGCCCCTCCTTGCATACCAGCATCGCTTGCCAGTGCCATGTTATGTTTTTCATCAGCCCAAGCACAAGCAATTGACCATTAAGATACCCTTACTATCTGTGGCTACTAACACTCTGGATAAATAAAATCGTGAAGGACTACTCTTGCCCCCAGTAGGCGCTGAAAGTAACAAATCGACATTTGGGGGTTTTCTATGTGCACTTCTAGAAAATCTAGAAGACGGTAAAATAACATCTATATGCCTTTGTATTGTCCCTCGAATCTGATGAAGATCCTCTACATGGCGAAAAGGCAATGGCAAGCTGTTTTGCAAAAGGAAATAAAGTTACAGAAAAAATACAAAAACTCACATTTCATAAGGATATGACTATTATCAACTCAAGCAGCGGAGAGTTATCTGTGGTAACATGTTCTTTCCTCTACTTCATAAATTGGCGGTGTGTATTTGAAAAAATCCGAACTGATTTTGCGCGCGATTGGCTCCGTGGGCGGAATTTCCACCGAACCCCCCTTAGCGCGCGAAAAAAATAATAAACGATTTTTCTCTTTGGCGGTAAATTCTTTTTTATTTAAAAATTTCCTTAAATACTACTTCTAATTCTTTATCTATATCACTGGGTAATTTTGTATGAGGGATTTTCAAATTTTTTAATACAGTATCAAACCTTTCAAAACCTACATTGTTTCTTAATTCGACCCACTCGACATTTAAACTATTCAACTGTTTTTTGTTGGTGTCTGATAATTTATCGGCTACAAAAACTTTACTATCTCTCGCTATAACAGCGTCAGCACTCTCAGGATTGCCTCGTCCTGTTAATTTTACTTCGCACTTATATTGATTTTTTCCTTCAACCAAATAAAAGTCTATCTCTCTTTCAAAGTCATCTTCTTCAATATCTTTTCCTTTTATCCTCAAGGCATAGTTTGCTTTTGGAACACCATATAGTTTACAAAGCGTCTGCATTAATGGTTTTTCAACTCTCTTTCCGACGGTGCTCCATAATCCACCTCTTAATTCTGCTCTTTTTACTGCTAAAGTATTTATTACGATTAAACTTTCGCTAACATTTAAATCTACGCTTACACCTTTGAATTTAATGGTTAAAGTCAATTCAAGATCGTGTTCCGTATCAACACCAAATTTTTTATAGATTCATATAATAAATCATAATGCTCATTTGACGCATCAATCACTATTTCCTTTGTCGAGGAATTAAACATATTGTGGATTGTCTTCTTGTTCAACCCAGAATTTATAGCTATTTATTTAGCTGGTAAATTTGGATTTAAAAATGCTTTTTTATACCAATCGACAGTGATATCTTTTCTTTTTAGTTTTGCATCTACAATATGCTTAAAAAAATCTATCGCAAATTGTAAAAATTCAGCGTTAATCAATGTTACAATTTCAATTCTATAATCTTCGCCTTTCAGCAATTTCTTAATTATATTTTTAGCAACTTGTTCTGTTATTGTCATATATTTCCCTTAATTATATCAATAAAACTTTTTATATTGATAAAATTTGGTTGATTATTCTTTTGATTAAATAAATCCTCTTTTTTAATCAAATCTTCTTTCATTCTATTTACATACTTTGCTTCTTTTTCTATTAAAAAGAAACTCCTACTAAGATTAGCGGCGGCTCTACCCAGCGTTCCGCTTCCTGCAAATGGATCAAAAATTAAATCATCGACAAAAGAATAATATTTTATAACTCTATTGCATAATTCCATTGGGAAAACAGCACTGTGAACCCTGTCGAAAGTAGGGTCTATGCGCCAAACATTCGTGGTTTCGTATTTGTCTTGAACTTTGCTTTTTTTTACTTTGTCCCAACTATATTGGTGTATATTCCAATCAATCAGCTTATCTGTCTTTTTTCTATAAACCATTAGCATTTCAGTAATTACATTGGGTTTATAGCCTAATGGTTTCCGATGTTGCAAAAATCCTGCATTTCTATTTTTTACACTTGCTTCAGGTTTTACCCAAACTATGTCATCAATGAATTCCCACCCCATTTTAACCAACAGAGGATGAATATCGTATGGTATGGGATATCTTTTACTTGCGTGGGCTCGACTTATTCTAGGAATAATTATTGGTGAAGTATTAAGTACAAAAAATCTACCTTCTTTTGTAACCCGATGAACTTCTTTAAAAACTTCCTCTAGAAACTTTAAATACTCATCATAACTTTGATAAATTGAATAGTCTCTAGCGTTGTAATAAGGTGGTGAAGTAAAAGTTAAATGAACAGATTCATCGGGAACATATTTTAATGTTTCTAAAACATCCCCTCGAACGATAGTATTTTTTAAATAATTAGGAAATTCATCGTGCTTGCCGCTATTTTTTGAACCATAGCTTACACCATTGATTTCCTTGCCTATAACCTCTTTTATTAACTCATTGGGATGATTGAGCAATTTAGATAACTCTTTTTTAATTTGGCCGTTATTTGAAAAAACGAGTAATCCACGAATAGCTTGCATCACAACTTTCGGATCTTTATCTGATAGTAATTCGATCAAAACGGGAATAGTTTTCTCGTTTCTTAAGCGTCCAATAGCAGAAACTGATTCTCTTCTAACTTCAGTGCTTTCATCTTGTTTTGCGAATTTTACGAAAATGTCTAGTAAAGAAACATCGCCAATTTTTGCAAGATTCTTCAAGGCAAGTGATCTTATTGTCTCATTATTGTTATCTAATAAATTCAACAGTGGTTGTTTGCTGTATCCATTTTCCAACCTTCCTAATTTCTCTAACACATAAACAATAGTGCCGTCGTTTTGGTCTTGCAGAAACGATAAAAGAGCTTTTGTGTCATTTTTTAAACTATCAATCTGCTCTTTGTTTATTTGTTTACTTAAAACCGCTCTATTCATAATTTTATTTTATTAAACTATCATATAGTTATGCCTAACCCATTAGCTATCTTCATTACTGTTTGAATAGTCGGCTTGATTACCACATTGCTGTTATAGAAAAGTCAAAATGTCCTCATAATTGCCGAGGGCGAGCCAAACCTTTCTTTTTCCAATTGGCGGAGAGAGGGGGATTCGAACCCCCGGTGCACTTTTTATGGCGCACACACGATTTCCAATCGTGCTCTTTCAGCCACTCAGACATCTCTCCGCAATTTTAACTTCCCTAAGGGGAATAACAAAGAACAACATCAAAAACATCTTCCGACAGGGCACATTGCCATGAGCCAAACTATCGGTAATGCCATATTTGCCGCCAACACATTGCCTATGGTTAAAAATACCTATGGTGGTGTCATACGCGGCGTATATTATAAATTTGGCGGAGAGAGGGGGATTCGAACCCCCGTGGGAGTTTTTGACCCCCAAACCGATTTCGAGTCGGTCCCGTTACGGCCACTTCGGTATCTCTCCTTCTCTCTTTTTATCTCAACGGCGCCGCGCCGCTAGCCTTTTTTGCTGGAAAAATCTACTCAAAAGCGCCGCGCATTCCTCTTGCATTATGCCCCCGCTTATTTCCACATCATGGTTGAAAAGCCCCGCTTCCAAAAGCTGCGCTTTGGAAAAGACGCACCCGCTCTTGGGCTCGTAAGCGCCAAAGACCAGCCTTTTGATATGTGCGTTGAGTATCGCACCAGAACACATGGCGCAGGGTTCAATGGTAACATAGAGTGTTGCTTCTTCAAGGCGATAGTTGCCAATTGCCCTTGCCGCCTTCCTCAAAGCGAGTATTTCCGCATGGGCGCTCGGGTCATTCTTGCCAATGCTCTGGTTATGGGCGCGGGCGATAACCTTATCCGCGACGGTAATTATCGCGCCTACGGGAACCTCACCCTTTCTCTGTGCTTTCTTTGCCTCGATGATGGCGAGTTTTAGATATTTTTCGTCGTTTTCTATCATCATAAACCCCGCTCGTAATGGGAAGGCACACTTTCAGAATATGAATTTCCCAAGTTACTCGCCACAGCTTGACGGCTATTTGTTCTTTACGATGTGGAAAAGTGGCGCCTTCATTTGGGGGACGATAAGCTTCGAGAATTGTCTGCGGAAAGAAGGTATTTTGGTGAGCATTACCATCAGGGAGTTGCGTAGGCGTATCTTATAATTTTTTTGGGGAAAATCATAAAAACCCCGCTTTTTGTAATACCGATGATCTGCTTGGAAAACAAAACGGAGCTTGCCGTAGATATCATCACGGAAAATTTTATAGCCGCCAATTGCCAAAAAATTGGGCGGAGCGATGTAGCCATGTTCCAGATTTTTGGCAAGCAGGGCACAAAAATCATCCAAATGCGTATCTATAGCGGCGCTTTCGTCGGCTTCATCGCTAATTATATCTATCAAGTTTGCTTTTTGAATACCGATATAGGCGTTGAGGATGGTACGGATATTTGCCGTTTGCTGGAAGGCGCCAGAGAGGAGGAAACCAATCTGCTTGTCTTGCAACGATGGTGTGTGTCCGTTGAAAAAGGAGCGATCTATGAATTGCTTCCACTTTGCCGATAAGAAGCGATCCCGAACATGGCAGGCGAAGATCAATACGGAGGCGTTCTTGATATTGTTGTTATAGAAATCCATGTAGCCATCACGGTAGGAGCATTTGTTATCCAAGCCGCAAGCACAGCAGCCGATACAACCGCCCTTGATGTCGATATCCTCTAGGTAGAATATGTCCACCTGTCCCAGCAGCGTTTCCTTTACCCGTGTTATCATCTTCGTAAGATTGTCGTTCTTATCGCTTCTTTCCGCAATGATGAGCGCCCGTTTCCCTCTAAGGTCGATCTGCGCGGCGGGGGTTTGAGGAATGTAAGCGATGGATGTCGGTAAAAGCGGTTCGAAGGCTGGCTTTAGTGCATAGCCCTGGGCAAGGGCATCAAAGAAAATATCGGCAAAGGCGAGAAATCTCTGGCGCTCTTTGCTTTTCAGCAAATCATACATCTCTGCCGAATAGCCGCCGATATAGCGCATCTTCAAATCATCACAAAGTGCCCGCAGATAGTTGTGTGCCGTATCATCGTAAAAATGAATGGAAGTGGTAATAACGATGCAGGGCTTGCCCGCAAATGCCTCTTCGCAACCCTCTTCCCCAATCATCTCTAGCCACCTTTTATACTGGGAAGGCACGAGCATATAGTAAACGGGGAAAGACCAGATTATCGCATCGGCATCCTTGATTTCCGCCATATTTTTTCTAAATAGTTCTCTTTCTTTTTCCAGTTTACCCACCTCTAAAGCGACGGGGAACTCTTCATAGATATGCTGGGGATGGTATTTTTGGAGGTATCTTACATACTCTCGGGTCAATGAATTTTTCCCTTTAGGACTTCCGTTGATAACCGCTATTTTCATAATTCCTCCTTTTTCCTTTGCTGCCAATATAATCGGGCAAAAGCCTTGACACCACTTTGTAATTCTTGCTAGCGCTGCGTCCGCTGTTTAGTCAACACCTATGTTTCAGGAGGAAGATCAGAGTGATTTGTCAAACCATCAGAGAGGGAATGGATTGTTCCTTTATGTCTAAAAGCGGCTGTCAATATATCGACGGTGCTTGCAAGCAGATTATCCCGGAATGTGAGGGCTGCAACAAGGTCGTCCAAGTAACAGCGGGAAATTATTGCCTAACTTACCCCGATCCATCAGGTAGATGGGCTTATGGGGTGTGTCCCACCGCCTCCCACATAAAGAAGGAAATCAAAGAAGTGGTGCAAAAGCTCAACCCACTCAAGGCTTCCAAACGGAAGGGCAAGTCTAAATAAAAGCGTGTTGTTATTTCATGGGGTTTGGATAACAGGGGTTTAATGTCTGCCTTAAACTCCTGTTTTTTATTTTATAAGCACTCGGTGGGTAAAGGGCGATAGCAGGCAATGGAAGTTATTCTGGCGGGGTATAACATCGATGCCGAAATCATTGCGGCTTTGAAAGAAAATGCCGCAGACGCAGAAAAGCAGGATATTACTCCGGAAACAATCGCCGCCGCCTACGCCCGTATCAGCCGTTCTTCCGCAAAGGTAAACGAGCTACGTCTAGCCGCCCGTGCGGAGGTGGAAGCCGCGCGGCGTTCCAATGAAAATATCGTCTTCGAGATGGGGCACAGTTCCATCGCCGAGCATGTTGTTTTCAATATCGATATAATTGGCGTTTCTCGGTTATTGGTGGAGGAGATCCAACACTTCCGCCTGTGTTCCTTTACCGAAAAATCCCAGCGCTATGTTACCTTACGGGGTGATTTTACACTTCCCCCCGAAATAGCGGGCTCCCCACTCGAAAAAAATTTTGGGGAAACGCTTGCCGAGCAAAACCGTTTTTATCGAGAAGCCCTGCCGCTACTCACTAGATATATTCAAGAAAAGCACCAAAGTTCTGGTGCCCCGATATCTCGGTCATTGGGCGAGAGCTTGGCAAAGGAAGATGTTCGCTATGCCCTGTCGCTGGCGATGCATTCCCAAATGGGAATGACCATCAACGCCCGCAATTTGGAGCTGATGCTGCGCCGCCTACGGGCGTTACCCCTGCAAGAGGCGGCAGAGTTTGCCGATAAACTCTGGGCAATAACGAAACCAGTCGCCCCTTCCTTGCTGCGCTACACACTCGCCACCGAATATGATTTAGAGACGCGCCGTGCGCTTCGTGCTTCTTTCGATGTCAAGACTTTGCTTGGCGTTCCTTTACCATCTTCTTCTACCAAGCGTCCGGTACATCTGGTGAGCTGTCTTGCCAACGCCGATAACGAGCTGCTCGCCTCCTTGCTTTTTTCCTCGGCGCATCTCCCTCTTACCGCCTGCCGCAAGGCGGTGCGCAATATGAGCGCTGCCCAAAAGAAAAGGGTATTTCATAGCGCTTTTGCCAAGATGAACAGCTTCGATGTGCCCCTGCGCGAATTCGAAAATATCCAGCTTACCTTCGAGTTGCTCGTTTCCGCTTCTTGCTTTGCGCAGCTGAAACGCCACCGGATGGCGAGCCTCCATTGCCAGCCTTACGATGTTGCTTTGGGCGTCAGGGTGCCTCCCGCCATTGTCGAAGTAGGTTTGCGCAAGGCTTTTGCAGAGGTAATCGAGAAGAGTGAAGCGCTTTATGCAAAGTTGTTTGCCTACAATCCGCAAATCGCTTCCTACATTTTGACCAACGCCCATCGTCGGCGGGTTTTGCTCACCCTAAATGCCCGTGAGCTCTACCATATTAGCCGTTTGCGCATGGATGAACACGCCCAGTGGGATATTCGGGAGATCGTTACGGAGATGGTAAGGCAGGCGCGCCGCAAGATGCCCGGGACGCTGCTATTGGCAGTAGGCAAGAGCGATTTTGCCCAATTGGCTGCTAAGGAACTAGGCAACGGCGCCTCCTCTAGCACCCTGCCTTCTTGAGCCTGCCTTCTTAAGGCAGCCCTTTCGATGAGAGCGCTGGCAGGTGAATACCCGACGGCTGGTTTTATCCCGCAATTACATCGGCTCCATAACGCACCGCCACAATTGTATTGCCTACCTACCTGAAATCCTTTAAGACTCACACCAATTTTATTAATTGTTAATGGCATGTTAATGATACATTGTAGTTTGCTGATTAGGGCACTTTCGATGTTTGTTACTTTTTTCTAGGGGGGTTATTTTCATATGGCGATATACTTTTCCGAAAGAATTAAAGGGGAAATGGATTATTTTAGGCGCTTGCATGAAAATTTTGTCGTTGCCGTTATCGATAAGCAAATACCCGTTAAAGATCTCGATGAGAAAATTCTATACATGATCTTGAGCGCTTCTTACGCGATGGATGTATCCGAAGAAGGATTGTTCGAAAATTTTATAATTACTGATAAGCAAATTACCAACAAGCCAGAAATTCAGCTGGATGCCTATGCTTTTGTAGAAACAGAGCGAACGGACGAGAGGCATCTTCATCTGTTCCAGTATAAACTCTTTGAGGACCAAAATCGTTCCGCCTCTCCCAAGGATGTGCATGGGTTTGCTTCTTTGATGAACGATATCTTCATCCATCCGGAATTAAGGAACGATGATGTGCACAACTCAGTTTTCAGAGAAATAGAAGCAAAAGTTGATAGTTTTATCAACAGCAGAAGGAGCTATAAAATTAAGGTAAAATGTCATTTTATAACGAACAGTTATGGAATAAGAAAACAAAATGCACAAACCTTCGAAGACATCCTGGGGAGATTCGAACATGACAAACAACATCGTGGTTTCGATGTACAAGTCTATGGAGAAGAGGAAATTTGGGAGCTTGCCACTGGTGATGGAAAAATAAAAACGGGTGTGGAAACTATTCAGATAATTGTGGATGAGATGAATTCATATCGCCTTGAGGATAACACCAAAAAAGAAGGACTCGGCTTGCCTCGGCGGGTTTTTGTAGGTGTTTGTAATGTCAACGAACTAATAAGGCTACAGAATAAATATCACCATAATCAATTATATTCCGAGAACATTCGCCTCTATCTTGGTGATAAGATGAGTGTTAATAAAGATATAATACGAACAATAACATCTGATGAGAGCATATGGTTTCCCTACATGAACAATGGCATCAGTATAATTTGTGAGAACATCGAGATATCCCCGCCCAACCCTAAAAAACAAATTATGAACATTAAATTAACTAATCTGCAGATAATCAATGGCTGCCAAACGGTTAATGCCCTTTACAGCGCCAAATATGGCAAAGATACAGGTGATAGTTTCAGAGCTTCTAATCTGATAATAAAAATATACCAGGTCGATCCTTCTAACCAAAGGTTCAAACAAAATGTGATAAGAGCTAGTAATAGTCAGAATGCTGTGAAGAGTTATTCGTTGGTGGCTAATGACCCGATTCAAATAGAGATACAAAAGATAATGGAAAGACTCGGATATGTTTATGACCGTAAAGGGGAAGCTAGGCAGAAAAAGGGAGAAAAGACCGTTAGCATGGTTCAAGCTGCCTTGGCTTACAGATCTGTGTTCGAATTTGGTGCTCAAAAATTACGGTCAAAGATTGGGCAAAGCCGGGTATTTCAGAAAGAAGCATACGAAAGAATATACAAAGAGGAATATCTCGAATACCTAAATGAAAATTCCCAAGAGCTGTCAACTCTTAGCGTTAAATTACTGATAGGCACTTTGATAATGGATAACATCAGGAAGCTGCTCAACGAGCAGGCGGAGTACTATATCGATGATTTACCCATTATCAGGAAGAGCACTTATTATCTGGCAGGGCTTTACTATGCTGTTCATAAAAATGTGTGCGATGAACTAATCGGCAGTCTTGCCGATTTAGCTATGGATAAACAAAACCCCACTAGGATAAAACACTCCACCATCATTAGGGATTTTATAGAGAAAATAAGGGCTGATTTTGTAGGATTGGTAAAGATATACGCTCACTTTTATAAAAGCATTGATGCCGATAAAACCGATATCGATAATTTGCTCAAAGCGGATAAGTTTGGCGAAGCTTACGAGTCTTACATAAGAGCAAAAAAATGGGGAAACTAACACTTTTTGCTTCTTTTGCTTCGTGGCGGGCATTCCTCGCTACAACTTTTGAATTGTATTGCCTACCTACCTGAAATCCTTTAAGGCGCGCCCAAAATTAGGGAGAGGTAAGAGACATGTATTCAGTGAGCGATTTGAGAAAAGGACTGCGTTTCAAGCTCGATGGCGAGCCACACCTCGTTGTGGAGTTCGATTTTGTAAAGCCGGGTAAGGGACAGGCGCTTTACAAGTGTAGGCTACGCAACCTCATCACCGATAGCCAATTCGAACGCTCTTTTCGCTCTGGAGATGTCTTCGAAGAAGCGGACATCCAAGAAAAGGAAATGCAGTTTCTCTATATGGAGGGCGATAAATACTGCTTCATGGATAGCGAAACCTTCGAGCAGGTTTATCTTTCCGCCGCTCAAGTGGGGGATGCCAAGAACTTCCTGCTGGAAAACCTCACTGTAGAGGTGATGATGTCCGATGGCAAGGCGTTGGGTGTTACATTGCCCAATTCCGTTGATGTCCTCGTTACCGAAGCGCCGCCCTGGATAAAGGGGGATACGGTTTCGGGAAACAACAAACCCATTACGATAGAAACGGGCTATCAGATGCAGGTGCCTAGTTTTATCGAAGAGGGTGAAAAGATCCGCGTCGATACCCGCACCGGCGAATATCTAACCCGTGTCAAGAGTTAGAGGGAGATGTTCAACCTCGCTTCGGCAAGAGAGTGTCCTGCAAGGGACACGACACGAACTTCCCTCGAGGCAAAGCGAAGGATCATAGAACGCCGTGCCCTTCTCATCAGGGGGCTTCGCGATTTTTTTTACAACAACGATTATCTGGAAGTAGAAACCCCCGTCCTTTCCCCTTATGCCCTTCCCGAAGTGAACATCGACCCCCTCGAGTGTGCCGGTGGTTTATTACTGCCCTCGCCAGAGGCGTTTATGAAGCCGCTGCTGAATATCGGTTGGGAAAAAATTTTTCAAATCGGCAAGTGTTATCGGGCGGGGGAGTTTGGCAAGCGCCACCGTCCCGAATTTACGATGTTGGAGTGGTATCGTCTCGGTGTCGATTATTCGGCGCTACTGGCGGAGTGCGAAGAGCTAGTTTGCCATGCCGCCTCATATCTGGGTCTTTCGCGATTATTTTCCTATGCTGGTAAGAGCGTGAGTATAGAAATGCCGTTCTTACGTATGGATGTTGCCGCCGCTTTCGAGGCTTTTGCCGCCCGTTCTTTGGAGAGTGTCCTTGCCGCTGATAATTTCGATGAAGTGTTTGCCGAAGAGGTCGAGCCGAAAATCCCCAGCGATAGGGCGGTTTTTTTGTGCAATTATCCAGTTTCGGCGGGCGGTTTTGCCAAGAGAAGGGCGGATAATCCCCTGCTTGGTGAGCGCTTCGAATTGTATATCGGCGGCTTGGAGATTGCCAATGCCTGCTCGGAGATAGACTGCCGTCGAGAGAGTGCCGAGCGCATAGCGCAGGAAATGAGCGCCCGTGCCGCCCTAGGGAAAAGCGTTCATCCTCTTCCACCGTATTTTTTAAAAGAGGATGGAGAAATGCCCCCTAGCGCGGGGGCGGCTTTGGGGGTGGAGCGCCTGCTGATGCTCTTTAGCGATGCCAGCGACATTGCCGAGGTGATCGCCTTCCCCTAATCAAGAGAAGATGGGATTTAGATTCCTAGCATTTCCTTGACGCTACAATCCCCGCGGAAGCGGGAACCACCCCACCCTTCGGGCGCCCCGCCACGGGGGGAGGGGGGAATTAGCAACGGGGGGGTTTAAAAATTGGAGATGCCACTTCATGCGTCATTCCCTTGCAAGCGGTAATGACGCATTGGTAAGCTTATTGTATTATGCAAAGCTCTCAATCAGTAAAATAGCTAGACGCCCCCCGTTATCGTTCCCTTCCTTGAACTTATAAAAAACTACCAATAACTCTCGCAAATCAGCGATGGCATTGCCTCCAGCATAGAATAAAAAGAGCAACGATTTGACGAATGTAGAAGTGGGATAGCCCCGCCCAGAGCGAGGCGCCTCTAGGTATTGGGAAAGGATTTTATCGATGCCAAAAGATCGTATGAACTCGCCGAAGATGGCTAGCCCACTACGGGGGGTTATTTGCTCAGGGGATATTTTTTCTTTGCTACCACACTATGCAAAGTTTTATTGTCATATCACATCGTTTAAAAGTATTGGGCAAATCCACCATTGTGAATTGGTGTAAAGGATGATCGTATGCCTCTGGAAGAGCGAAAAGTTGTCAGTGTTAAGGGGTTCTCGCGACAGCAGGATGTAATCATAAGCGAGTGCATGGATCTGGTTAGGCGCAATGCATCTCGTGAGGAATTGCTGGAATTCTTTATCGCCAAATTCAAAACTTACTCTACTTGTACGAGTGTTTTTGCAATCGAAGTGCTTATACCTGCTGATGAGAAAAATCTAAACGATTGGCGTTTAAAGGGAATTTTTCAGGAAGGGATTCAGCAAAAACGGTGGCAGAATTACTGCCAGTACATATCCGGAATAAAAGAAGGGAATCATTGGGCAATTTCACTAGCCTTGCGCCGACAGGATGAATTTCTCATTTCTCGAGTTTGGGAATCTGATCCCAAAAACCAAGGAATATTTAACGATATCCGCAGAATTGTTGATTATGAGAAAGCAAACTGGCTTTCCATTCTCCTTCTGCCCGCACCATCGGCGCTATATCCGGTAAGGATAATCGCCGTTACTTACGAGGCAGGGAGAACGGAAGAAGGCGCTCCGCATGGCGGCGAACAGGACTGGCGTCTGCTGATGTTTTTTCGCCATATTTATGATTTGTCGCTGTTTGGTTTACGACGCGAGGCAAAACGAATCATTGACCATCGCAAGGAACTGCTAAGAGATCTGGCGCCCAGCATCATCCATCACGAGATACATAGCCGTATTATCAACAGTCAACGTGCGCTTGAACTGTTGAAGAACAGACTCGATAGACTACCTAAAAACAATCAAGAGTTGCTGCAAGGATTGGTTAATTCTTTGCTGGGAGATATTGATTTATTACAACGCATAACCCATTCCCTAATGGGGCTTCAGCGCCGTGCCCAGGTTGAACAGATTTTTCTGAAAAATGAATTGCAAATGCTCAAGGATTTGACAATTTTTAGGATGAATAAAATCGGCGGAATACTCAAAATTAATTGTTCAGATGATTTGAAAATTTCCACCGATTCTGCATTACTTCTGCAGATACTGGTAAATCTAGTCAACAATGCGGTGGACGCAATGACTCTGCTGAAGGAAAAGGATTATCAGTTTCAGCCCTTACTCACCATCAGCGCCGCGGAAGGAGAGCAAGGGGATAAGCATGGTGTCGTAATTTTTATATCCGACAATGGAAAAGGCGTTGAGCCCGAGATTGCCGCTCGTATTTTTGAGGTAGGCTATACGACCAAGCGCGGCGGACATGGGCTGGGCTTGCCTATTTCCAACTTAATTGCCGGTTTTCTGGGGGGAACACTAGGATTAGCTGAACAAGGCGATGTACAGGGAGCAACCTTTAGGCTGGGGCTTCCCCTTGTTGCCCCTGCCGCTCAAGACATACAACGAGAATTGGAGGTTACCATCAATGAATAGCGAAATTATAAAATATCGGTTGTTACTTATCGATGATGATAGTTCCTTTTTGAAAACAAATAAGGAAATAATGGAAGAATCTTACAAGGATATCGAGGTTGTGACTATTGGACAATCCGGTGTTCTTGGGAGTGATAACTTTCGGAGCGCCGGCCAAAACGCGCTAGATTATCTGGCAAGGGTTGCCTCGGGTGAGGAGGCAGCGGTGCATTGCATCCTGATCGACCACAACATGCCGGGGATGAGAGGCTTAGACTTACTTAAAGAAATAAAGAAAAATGACAATTATGCCCCGGTGGTCATGCTCACGGGCGACGAAGAGGCAATGCAGTGGGAAACCATCAAATCTTTCGAAAACGGAACAAGGGGTTATTTGTTCAAAAATTCCAACACCTTTCATGGTGAACTCAACACCACAATTCGCCGCGTCTATCAAGAAGTAATCCGGGAAAAGTGGCTCGCTGCTTTGGCAGAGATAACATCGGTAGATGTAAACAGCATTACCGACAGGCAGGGCTATGCGAAGCATGTATGCAAAAATGTTGCTCGATGCTTCCCTAGGGGGGTGATCTTTATCCGTGAACTGACTAAGGAAAACCACTTACATCTCCTCGCATATCATAATTTGCCCGATGATTTGCCCCAGCGCTTGGCAGTTATCGATATTAATGATTACCCTTTTGTTAAGGAAGCATTTTCTCACCAGGAAGCTACCTTTGATAACGAGGCATATAAATGGGAAAAGAAAAAGCTAGGCAAGGCGAGTGAGATACCGCTAAAGTTTGACCGAGCCTTTTTTGTTCCTCTCAGATACGCCAACGAGAAACTTGGCTCCTTGTCCATCTTTCTCGAAAAATCCCAAGGCTTTTTCCTGGAGGAAGAAAAGCGCTATGCGAATGCCTTGGCAAGTGTTGTGGCAGCGATGTTCTTTCAGTATGAATACCGCCGTAAATTGCAGAAGCAGGCGCGCAATGTAACAGAGGTGATTAAGCTCTTTGACCAAGCGACAAATGAGGAGGCTATATATGAAGAGCTTGCGAGACATATCCATGAAGAAATCAATATCCGCTTAAGCAACACGGAAAAGGGTAAAACGAGTGTAAAGATAATCCTGCCTGGCACGGCTCTGCTGAAAACGAAGGCGTATTTGGGCATGCCGCGCCAACAAGAGCCTGAAATGCGGGCATTGCCAGAGGGTAATGGCATTAGCGGATGGGTTGCCTTTCATAAAAAAGCCCGTCTTGTCCTGGATAAAGACAAATGCCAGAAAGAATGGCTATCCACCCATGATGATATGGTCTCAGCGGTTACGGTTCCCCTCTTGAATGAAGTCGGCAGGGTTATTGCCGTGCTCAACAGCGAGAACACCAAGGCGGGGCATTTCAACGAGGATGATTTGGCATATGCGGAAAGCCTCAGCCATGTTGCCGCCGTTTATGTAACCAGAATCCGGAATCGGCACTTTTTCGATACGATTCTCGGTATCCTCTCGGATAAGGACTCCGGTGCCGGCGATCTGTTGCGACGGGTCCTTACGGTTATCAAGGAATACACGGGTTATGCGGCGATGATCGTGGCTGTTAAGAAAAGAGATGGAATGATCAGTCTGGTTCGTTGTGATGGCTTTAATAGAGAAGAGGAATACCTTATTGTCCAGGCGCTGCAAGGTAATTTACCTGGCACCCTTCCCTTAATCTCATCAAGAGCCTTACAAGATGCTAGAGAATATGAGTGGAACAGAGGGGATGCTAATCAAGGGCATCAGCCTTACTTCCCCTCGTCTGAGATAAAAGAACGCATTAAATCCATAAATGTCTTCTTATTGAGGCTCTCTTCTGGTGAACCGATGGGGGCTTTCAGCCTAGAATTCGAGATCGAGCACGCCATTGATAGCCTCCAAGATGAAACCATTGGCAGGATTCTCCCCATCATTGCCCGCTTACTCTGGGACGCGGAGAAACACTCGGCGCTGAGTCGAGAAATTGATATACTGCGTGTCGATGCCGCTTTTCATATTGCCATGCGCCAGATTGCTCACAACCTTCACCATCTGTCATTCAACATTGGGGGACAGGCAATAATGATTGAGGAAACAGAAAATTTAACGGAAGCGGGTAGAGAAAATGTTAATAAAATTGTAGAATTCGCTTCAGAATTGGACAAATTGGAAAATGATATCCGCAGCCTCTCGCATGAGCCAAAACCGATAGCTATGCCTATCCTGTCCTCTTGGCAGGAGGTGGAGAAGATCTTTGCGGAAAAGATAAAACAAAACCGCATAAAGTTGCTCTTGAGAATACCAGAAACCAGCGTAGGCTACTGCGACCCTGTGGTGCTCAAGACCGTTTTAATGAATGTAATCGATAATAGCATTCAGGCTATCTTAAACAATCCTGAGGAAGGCAAAGAGCCACAAGTTTTGTTGGAATATCAAGGTTCAGAAACTGGCGGGGTGCTAAGGGTGGAAGATGATGGACCTGGCTTCCAATCCATAACACCGGAAGAAGCTATGCAATGGTTTACAACCACCCGTTCCGCCGGGGGCAGTGGTATTGGCTTGCCCTTTTCGGCGGAGCTCCTGCGCCGCTGTGGCGGTGAATTGAAAATCGTTGCACCCAGGGAGTTGTGTGGCGCCGCGATTGAAATCACCTTACCTGCAAAATAATAAGAAAGGAATACACCAAAATGACAAAGCCAAAGCTGAATATTCTCATTTTAGAAGATGATAAGAACGATATGAACTTGCTTCAAGAAATGATCAAAAACAAAGGGGATTCCTTAAACCCAACCTATGTTAGAAGCGTAGAAGACGCCCGAGATGCCTTTCGAAGAAATCTGTTTCATCTGGTGTCGCTCGACCAACGGATACCTCTGAGGGACCAAATAGAACCATACAAAACAGGCGATGAAAACCTTGCTGCTGTCATGGCTGCATATGGAACATATCAACCGATTACCACGGGGATCGTTTTAACCGGTTATGGCGCAATATCCCAGGCAATCGATGCCAGCAAGTATGGCTTTCAATACCTTCAAAAGAGTGCCACCGCTTATCGGGAATGGGGAAAAACGATTGCTGGCATTTGCTCTAGTTATTTCGATGATGTGCTCATTGCCCGCGGCGCTTCCCAGCTGCCTGTGCCCCTTGCCATAGGAATCAAGAAAATTCGGGACAATAGCGACCACCGGATAAAGCTTCTCGCGATTCGGGATTTATTCGAAAATGCGCTGCGGCTCCTTAGCGTTGCTCTATTTGCAGCAGCGATGGGTGAGGCTGAATTGAAGGAAAAAACTACCGCCATTCTAAAAAGTCTTTATCAAACAGACCGCGGTAACGCCGCCTGGAAAGACCATCTGAAGTTGTTGGTTGATGTTCTTCAACAGGGAACCAGTGGGCGGGCGATGCTAATTAGCGATGAAGTAAAAAGGTTCTTTGAGGGGGGGAGCGGGGGGTTGCTAGATGCCTTTGAAAAGTTGCACAGCCTCCGCAACGAGCTTGCCCACGACAAGATAAGAAAAGCCATAACATACCAGAATATCTATGAAGCCAACCTTCCTGGTTTACATTGTTTACTGGAAGGAATTTTTCTCTTTGCCCTACACCCGATTTTGGACAACATTACTATTCGTAAGAGCGCCAACGATACCTTTTACTACAGCGGGGATCTCCTCAGGGGCGATGAATTTGTGCCTTCTCGTATTGATATAGAATCGCGGGAGCGCCTTCCCCAAGAAGGCCCTGTTTGGTGCTTAACTCAAGAAGCAGGCAAGGTGCATTCTGCCGTTTCCCTTTCTCCACTCTTGATTACACATACAGACGAAGAGAGCCAATACACGGGTATGTTCTTGCTCCATAAATTAAAAAGAATTGAATGCGAATACCGAGAGCTAACTACTGGGAAAAGCCTCATATTACCCATGGAACGCATGGGCAAGTTACGACAAATGCTGGACAAAATAAGAACATGAAAATTTTAGACTTTCTTTCGGATTACCCAACTCCCCTTGCCAAAGATAACGATCCCTTCGGCTGTCTTGATACGGCGGCAACGCTTTACGAGATTCTTGCCGGATGGCATGATCAGAAAAAATCTCCTTTGATCATTGGCGTTTTAGGCGGCTTTGGCCAAGGAAAAAGCACGATTTTGGAAACCCTACGCGAGCCGCTGCGAAACAAAAAGTGGAATGGTGTTTCCAAACTTGTGCTGTCCCGTCCTATAGAAATTATAGCTGTGGAAAGCTGGCACTACCAGCCGGACGAGATCGAAGGACATTTCAATCAGGTTATGACGCGGGAAACTCTGCTTAAACGAGCTGGATTAGTGCAAAAGGCCATTTTTGCTGCTTTTTCTGATTTTGTTCCTGGGCTTAAGGTTACCCTAGGTGGTGGGGTTCGACATAGTGTCGTAGAACGCTCATTTTTAGGTGTAAAAAAAGTTAAGTTAGCCAGTGAAGGGTGGAACAAATTCCGGAACAATCCAAAAGAGAGCATGGTTAAACTATGGCAGTTTCTATTAAAGGAAAGACCGAAAAAGCTGCTAAAAGAACAGCATAATTTCCTACTTTGGTTTGACGATTTGGATAGATGTTCCGCTCAAGTGCAACTAGCTTTTTTAAAGCAACTTTATGCGCATCGTGAGAATTTCGATGTTCCTATAGTTGTTGCCATTAACCCCAGTGAAATTCTGGCAGGAAATGACCGCAGCAACAACGAAGATTTATTACGAAAGGTGTTCACTGCCACTCTGGTTTTGCCTGTCAAACGGACAGAACATTTTTTGGTTTATGCGAGAAAGTTATGCCTCCAAAAGTTCCCCAGCTTAGACCCAGTAATTATCCAGAGTATCGCCAATCTAATTTCTTATTTTACATCGGGAAATCCTCGGTTTGTGAAGCGCTATTTGAACAGTTTGGCGATAACGGTTCATAGTATTGAACGCGAGCAGAAAAACAATGAACTTTCGGGAGAAGAATTTCAATGTTTGGCGCGTTGGATGCTTGCCCAAACACGATGGCCTCTTTTACTGGGCTACCATGGTGAAGAAGAACTGGTCTTCAGTTTATTAAGGCGTCTCGTTATTGGCGAACCAGTGAAGGCTTCTTTGAAAGACTTTATCGCCACTATGGACACTGGGAACGAGCTAAACAAGCAATATGAAGAAGTCGTGCATTTTTTACAACAGACGAGCGGCTTGGTAGGAAGCTCGGAAATAAAAGTTTTAGGCTGGCTGACTGGTAAGGGTACCCAACCAGGACAATTCGATTGGCTGTCATTCTGGGACATGGTTGAGTGTCATCGCCCCAATGAGGCGATAGATTACTTAAAAAGTTTTGAAAATTTGGAAAGTCTTTTCGAAGATTCTGATCATCAGGATAAGTTTCTCGAGCACTGCAACGCCCGTTTATCAAGGTGGATTAACCGCCGGTGTTTTAGCGAGGCGGTGGCAATCCTCGATTTGTTATGGCGGATTGTTTATGAACAAGAGGGTTGGATTAGCCAACTTGAAGGATTACAAGAGGGGAAAAAAGAAGTTTTCTTCCGATTTCTGCTGGAAGCCATCGCCCATGAACGGGTTGCCGCCGCCTGGTGTACCCGTTTTACATATCCCAATCTGAATTCATTAACCCGCGTCAGAGAGCGCCTGCCGAAAAATTGGGCAAGTCTCTATCTGAAAACCATTAGTAATTTGGATGGAGACGCGCTGGATATTATTGGCTTCTTCCACGAGTTAATCAAAAATGGATGGGAACCTCTGGAAGGAGAAACAAAGCATAAAGCGATCAATTTGCTTATTAAATTGTTGCTTGATAATTGGCAGCGCTGCCAAGGAACATCCGCCTTGGACGACCTGGGGGAACTACTGAAAGAGATTAACAATCAACCGTTGTTATTCGACTTGGCAAACGGATTACAAAAACACCTTGAAAACATGGGTGGCACTAGCCCGACAAGCGCCGAGGTAAGAGTATTCGAGGACATATCCTATTCCTATGCGTGGGCTTTAAGGCTTCTTAGCGAGGGCGTTGTGGGCACTCGTTTGGGACATTCGTTTTTCACATCTTGGTTTTTACATTGGGAACAAATTCTATCTTACAGAAAAAAAGAGAGCAAAAACGAACCGTTAATATCACAGCAGCCGTTATTGGAAACAGCACGAGAGCTCATCGATATTTCACTAAGACCATTTTTAGGGCTATTGTCCCGACAAGATATAGAATTAAAGCATTTTCAAAAAAACTTTATCGACCGTATTGATTGGCAATCCTTGTTAATTTCGATAGACAAAGAAATCCCAGCCGATAATTCCCTAGTGAAGAAAGAGGAACTTACTGAGTGTGTTTCGTTACTCTTAGAGATTATGGCTTTTCTAAAAACCCTGCCGAGCATAAATTCTCAAATCACTTCAAATTTGGGGCTTAAATTGGCGGAGGGAATTATCAAATTCAAAAATCATGAATCAATTCATGTCCTATTAGCTTTAGCGGCATTTATGGGTCTTGTTGCTACAAGACAAGAGGCAGCGGGAGTAGATGATGATAGGTTCTTCTTTGATATTGCTTCCCGAGATGCCTTCTTTAAGAGTTTATTTGCCTGTTTCCCCCCGGCAAAACCGCCGGCTACGATGCCCAAAATAATGTCGATAATCTGGTATCATATCGTGCGCGGTCTGTTATCATGGCAGCCACCAGAAGAGCTATTGTTGGAAGCATGCCGATTTTTGAACACCACGGAAATTTTTGCAATATATCTAAATAACAACTCACAACTACAGGGGCTTGAAGCTTATTGGGCAAAACTCATGATGGATGATGAAAAATGGAAAGAGGAATTTATTCATAACCTCCGCACCAATCCGACCATTCAGACAATCCCTGTCGCCAAGGAATTTGGTGCCTTGTTATCTCGTGTGGAAGATGACGATGTTTTCCAAACAGTAACACCTACCTTACAGGGTGTTTTTGCCAAGCGTGGTGGACTGAGTGCCGTTATTGCATTTCGCTGTGGCATATTAGCTGGCGATATAGCCAAGTGGAGGTTACTGACTATTATCGAAGAGGAAAGGTATTCTGTACTTACAATAGTTGAGAAATACTTAAGGGCAAGGGATGAACAACACCATGTGCAAATGTTGAAACAACAATTCCTTGCTGCTGGGGATGCAACTACTCGCTTGGCACTTTATGATGTCTTGCCCATGTTTCAAGCATATGCCAGCGCACTTGCCAAAACCCCCAACGGGCAGAAGGAACACGAGGATTTTTTCAACAATATGCATGTAATTATTAAGGAAATTGAATCTGAAACCAATGATCAGGATATTAGGCAGCTCATGGAAGCCTTGAAAGATCAATTATAGATAAGCTCAGCTCACTCTAGTGATAAAACCTGTATGTCTCGAGACCTTTGAACAACTAAGTATTTAGCATTCTTGGCTTGCTCGTCAAGCTGTCAATGTATTGATTATACTGGATTTTATCGCTCTACAATCCCCCTTGAGAGCGGGAAGCCAGAGGTTTTTGAGGAGCGATTCATCGCGCCCGTCGGGCAACACCCTAAAACCAAAGACCCAAACCCTCAACCCCAAGACCTCAACCCCAAACCCACACAGGCTAAAGCCTGAAAGGAGGTAGGAAACGATTAGTGGATGACTGGATTCCCGTTTTCACGGGAATGACGGGGGAAAATGCGGGAATGACGGGGGAAAATGCGGGAATGACGCATTGGTGAGCTTGTTGTATTATGCAAAGCTCACAATTAGCATTCCCGATGCTACACATGAGCTGCTTCCCAGCGTTTTTAGAAGCGCCATTGCAGCCCTACGAGGAATTGTCGCCCCGGCAGGGGATAGCCGAGCACATGGGCATAGTTATGGGCAAGGAGGTTGTTTATGGCAAAGTTGATGCTCAACCTCCCTAAAGTTTCTTCCTGAAATATCGTTTTCTCGGCGGTGAGGTCAACCACGCTAAAGCCGCCCTTTTTTACCTCTGGTGTGGGGAAGATGCCGCTTGCGAAGTCCTCCACTCGTTGCGGGCTCCAATAGGAAGCCTGAAGCTGTGCCCAAAAATCATCTTGGTGAGCAAGGGTAACCCCCAAAACGATTTGGCTGCCCATATGCAAGAGCTCTTTATTGCTGATTTCATCGCGGTATCTTGTAAAGTAAACCGCTTTCAAGGAAGGCTTTACCACCCAGCGCCAAGCGAACAGGGCGCCAATATCGTAGCTGATATCGGCTTCCATGCCGCGAATTTCCGCCTTACCGATGTTTTCCCAGGTGTTTTCACCATTTGCCGTTGTTGCCGCTTGGATTTTGTCTTGGTAGCTGCTTACGAAATAGGTAAAAGATACCTCTAGAGAGCCGTAGCCATAATCGACACCGCCTTCCAGAGTTTGCCCCTTTTCTGGCTTTAGATTGGGGTTACCAAGCTGCCGCTTACCCCAGATTAGGTAATCAGCCGCCATCTGTTCCGCCCCGGGCATGATGAATGCCTCCCCGTAATGGGCGCGAACCTTGAGATTTTCCGTGAGCATAAACGCCGCCCCCAGCCTTTTTGTTGCCTGTTGGTCGCTTTCCTTTCTCCCCTGTGGATTTTCCACTTCTAGCATATATTGGTCGTAACGCCGCCCCCCGCTCAACACTAGGCGCCCTTCGAGCAGACGCAGCTTACCGAGCAAAAATACCGCGGGGTTCAGATAGCTGGTTCTTTTCGGTAGCCAAGAATTTTCGATGTTATAGAGCAAGGCATCGAAGCCGCCGGTTAGCGTATAGTAACCCCGCTCTAGGGAAAGCTGTGCCTGTGCCCCCTGGAAGTTCGTCTCCCGCCAAGAAGAGCCGCCACTGTTCCAACCGGTGGGGTTGCTCCCTAGCGGTTCGAACCATTCGTTGGTGTTCTTCCCCGTGAAATAGCGCGCCTTCCAGTTATAGAGGCGTTCAGGGCTAGCACCTTCGTAGGATAAATCGGCGGCGTAGCTAAGGGCGTTGTTGTAATCATCGAGATCATTTTGGGAAAGGTAGGAAGGGTTACCCTGATGGGAAAGCTTGTAATGGGTATAGATTATGCCTAGCCGCTGTCCGTCGGCGGGTGTGTAGCCGAGATTTATGCTCGCCCCGTAGTCCTTGTCGTATCCGGTGTTGAAATAAACCCTGCCCTCGCTGGTTTTGTAATCCCCCGCCGATTGCTTGAAAGCGCTTAGAACCATATCGATTCCTTCGGTTGCCCCGGAAAAGGATACGGATTGTTTTTGGTAGGAATTGCTTCCATAGCTGCTTTGCAAGGTGGTTTGTGGATTGCCTTCCCCCCGCTTCGTTATGATGTTTATTACCCCGCCCATTGCTGCGGCGCCGTATTGCACCGCCGCTGGTCCCCTGACGATTTCGATACATTCGATACTTTGCAAAGGAATCTGTGCCGCATTGCCGCTGCCAATCCGCCGTCCATCTTGCAGTATCAGGACATGACCTTGCAGATCGTTGCCTAGAATATCGGAGTTGTAGCCGCGCATAGTAATTGCGGAAAGCCCACTGGGATAGCGGTGGATGTGTCCCATGCCCACTGTGCTCAACAGCTCATCCAAGCTCGTTGCCCGGGATTTTTCGATGTCCAGCTTATCGATGACCGTTACATGGCTGGCAACTTCTCTTTTGCTTTCGCTCGCCCGGCTGGTGGTTACCACCACCGTTTGGAGCAAAGATGTTTGTGTCGCCAAAGATGCCGTTGTTTGTGCCCAAGCGCCTGCCACCCAAGTGAGAAGGGCAATTGCGATAATCAGTATCCTTTTCATTTTTCCCCTTTACCGATTGATTGGAAATCATTGGAGAAGCGTTTACGCTTCATCAGCAGCGAATTCGTAATAACGCTCACCGAAGAGAAGCTCATGGCTATTGCCGCTACCATAGGGTTGAGCAAAATTCCCCAGAGGGGATAAAGAACACCTGCCGCCAAGGGAATACCCGCACTGTTGTAACAGAAAGCCCAAAAGAGGTTTTGGCGTATTTTCTTTAGCGTGAATTCGGAAATACGCATTGCCAGCGCGACATCCTCGATGTTGTTCTTTATCAGCACTATCTCTCCCGCCTCCATGGCGATATCCGCGCCTGCGGCGAGGGCAATACCCAAATCTGCCTGTGCCAAGGCGGGTGCATCGTTGATGCCGTCGCCAACGAAGGCTACTTTTGCCCCTTGCTGCTGCAATTCCTTGATTTTTACGGATTTGCCAGCGGGTAGCACCCCCGCATAGACGGTTTCTATCCCCAATTTTTTAGCCAGAGCTAAGGCAATTTCTGCCCTATCCCCGCTGAGCATTGCCGTCTTTTTTCCCATCTTATGCAAGGCGGCTATCGTTTCTGGTGCTCCTTGGCGAATCTCGTCCGTAACGCCCAGTATCCCCAACACGGAGCCTGCCGCGGCAACATACAAAGGGCTTTCCCCCTGCTTTGCCAATACCTTGGCAGCCTCTCGTGCCGCCGGGGGGATGCTTATGCCCGCTTCGAGGAGTAGGGTTTCGTTTCCCAAAAACGCCACGGCGCCACTGCTGGGGCAACTTCCTTTGATACCCTTGCCTTCGCTCTCTTCGCTTTGCGTTATCGGCAGGGCATCGATGCCCTTTTTCTGGGCATGGGCAACGATGGCAAGCGAGAAGGGGTGGAGGGAGGAGAGTGCCAAGCCCGTGGCGATGCCGAGTATTTTTTCCCATTGGGCATTGGCATCGATAGCGACGATACTGGCGATGATTGGCTGCCCCTTGGTGAGTGTCCCCGTTTTATCGAAGAGAACCGTGTCGATCTGCCGTGCCGTTTCCAGCGCCCGAGAGGTTTTTATCAAGATTCCGTTTTGTGCCGCTATTCCCGAACCCACCATCACCGCTGTAGGAACCGCAAGCCCCAGCGCGCAGGGGCAGGCGATGATGAGCACCGAAACCATCGTGGTCAAGGCAAAGGGGAAGCCCATTCCCAACAGTAGCCAAAAAGAGAAGGTGGCAAGGGAAATTCCCAAAACGATTGGAACAAAGTAGAAGGAAACTTTATCGGCGAGGAATTGCACCGGTGCCTTGGAAGCAATTGCCGCCTCCACTATTTTGATTATCCCCGCTAGCATCGTTTCAGACCCGATCTTGCGAGCCTCTAGGCGAATGAGGTGTGTTTTGTTGATGGCGCCGCCGATGATGGTCTCGCCGCCCTTTTTTACAACGGGAAGGCTCTCGCCGGTAATGGCACTCTCATCGAGCGTGGCGACATCGCTGAGGATTATCCCATCGACAGGCACGCTTTCCCCCGCTTTGACGACAACGATATCCCCATATTGGACGGAGGAAATGGGGACTTCCCGCAGGCTGCCGTCCCTTTCCACCCGCGCGGTTTTTGCCTGTAAACCTAGCAATTTTTTTATCGCTTCACCCGCCTTGCCCTTGGTTTTTTCCTCCAGGAACTTCCCCATAGAAATAAAAACGAGGATGATGCCCGCGCTTTCGAAATATATGTGGGAAGATTCGGCATTCGGATTATACCAGAGGAAGAGCGCCATCGTAACGCTGTAGAGATAGGCGGCGATGGTGCCAATCTCCACCAAACTATCCATATTGGGGTTGCGTTGGACTAGCTTCTTCAATCCAGAGATGTATAACTCGTAATTGAGCGCCATTATCGCCGTGCTCAAGAACATTTGGATGATGATGTTGGTGGGCAGCGACAAAGTGGGAAGGGGTAGTCCGAGCATTTCCCCCATGGCTAGGTACAAGAGCGGCGCTCCCAACAAGGCGGAATACAAAAAGCGCCTTTTTAGTTTCTCGATTCGTTGTTCCTGTTGGGTTTTTTGCCCTTTCCTCTTCCTCTCCATGTCCGCCATGTCCGCCACGCTAAAGCCGAGCGTTTCTATCGTCTTGGTGATGGTCTCTAGCGAAGCGCGGGCAGGGTCGAATTCGATGTGCGCCTTTTCGGTGGCAATGTTAACGCTGGCGCTTTTAACGCCCTCTATTTTGTGCAAAGCCGCCTCCAGATGCGCCGCGCAGGAAGCGCAATTCATCCCCACTATATTCAAATCTGTTCGTTCATCTGCCATTTTCTTCTCCTTCTTTGTTGTTCGATGTGAAGTAAATCATATTATGAGAGGTTTGAACAACTAGGTTTTTGGCATTCTTGGCTTTTTCGGCAAGCTGTTGCCACATCGATTGTACTAAATTCCCGCTGGAGTTTCATCTTTGGCGAAAGCGGCAACGGCTAATGGTGGGTGAGGGCAAGAATGACGATGGGGCTGGTGGTGGATTATAGCTTTAGCGGGAAAATTGTAAGAATGACGTATTGGTGAGCTTGTTGTATTATGTAAGGCTCTCAATTAGCATTCCCCATGCTACACAGGGAATTGTCATCTTTAGTTACCGCTTTGATAGCTAAAAAAAGGAGCACGGGGGTGCCGTGCTCCTAATCTTTTCTTCATCTCCCTTACCCCCTTTTTCGAGAAAAGGGGGTAAGTACCGTTGGGTTACTTTCTTAACAAATCCCTAAAAATTAATGTTCATCAAAAACAGATGCGGCGTTTATGCGGGTATTGCAATGCTTACACGACACCTTGAGCCAGCATTGCTCGTGCCACTTTAAGGAAGCCGGCGATGTTGGCGCCTGCCACATAGTTTCCGGGCATACCGAAATCGCGGGCGGTTTCATCGCAGGCGGTAAAGATATTGGACATGATTTCATATAGGCGCGCATCTACCTCACGGAAGGACCATTCTAGGCGCATACTGTTTTGCGACATTTCTAAGGCAGAGGTCGCCACACCACCAGCATTGGCGGCTTTAGCGGGTCCAAACAATACCTTATTTTCCAGGAATACTTTTATAGCCTCGTTGGAGGATGGCATGTTGGCTCCCTCCGCTACGGCAATGACACCATTAGCTACCAGCTGTTTTGCCGAGGCTTCATCAATTTCATTTTGGGTGGCGCAAGGCAGGGCGATTTCACACTTGATTCCCCAGATGTTGCCCCCGGCGACATAGCTGGCTCGAGGATGGTGCTTTATATACTCACTTATCCTCTTCCTTTCGACTTCCTTAAGTAGTCTAACCGTATCTAAATTGATGCCATCTTTATCAAGAATGTAACCGTTGGAATCAGACATTGCGATAATTTTAGCGCCATACTCATCGGCTTTTTGGCAGGCATAGATCGCCACATTGCCAGAACCAGAGATGATGGTGGTCTTTCCTTCCATAGTTTTCCCGTTTGCCTTGAGCATTTTTTGCAGGAAATAGATCAACCCATATCCTGTTGCCTCTGTCCTAACCAGCGAGCCACCCCAGCCGATTCCTTTACCGGTGAGAACGCCGTTAAACTGGTTTTGTAAGCGTTTATATTGACCGAACATGAAGCCCACTTCTCTGCCTCCAACGCCGATGTCGCCTGCAGGGACATCCGTATCGGCGCCGATATGCCTGAAAAGTTCCGTCATAAAGCTTTGGCAAAACCGCATTACTTCATTATCAGATTTACCCTTGGGGTCAAAATCGGAACCACCTTTACCACCACCTATAGGAAGGGTGGTAAGGGCGTTTTTGAAGATTTGTTCGAAGCCTAAGAATTTTATAATGCCTAAATAAACCGACGGATGGAAGCGGATCCCTCCCTTGTAGGGTCCTATTGCACTGTTGAATTGGACACGAAAGCCTCGGTTAACTTGCACCTTGCCAGCATCGTCGAGCCAAGGCACCCGAAAGATGATAGCTCTTTCTGGTTCGATTAAACGAGACAGCACGCCGCTTTCCACAAAAACAGGATACCTTTGTAAGGCTGGTTCTATAGAAGCGAGAACCTCTTCTACAGCTTGGTGGAATTCCCACTCACCGGGATTCCTCCTTTTTACGACATCAATGTATTGCTGAACAATCGACATATATTATCTCCCCTCATTTATCCTATGAATTGCTTTTAATGGCTTCGCAACACTTGAAAAAGTTACAAAATTGTTTATTAATAATCTGACAATTTTGTGGGGCGCTCTCTAACACCGCCATAAAACATTGTCAAAGGCATTTTAGCTCTCCTTTTTTGTAACTTCTATTATTGTTTCAATGGCGAAAACAATGACAATAATGACGAAACAACTCACTTGGAAAATAAGGAACAATAATGTAACAAGCACCCCCAATCTATCCTAGAAAGTTTATCAGAGGAAAAAATGGATTATATTCGTGAAGAATTGCTTTCCCTGTATTCTATCGCCCGCATCTTAGCAAAATCGGGCGATGTTAAGGATAAGTTCAAGCAGATTTTAAAGGAGTTGGAGACAGGCTTGGCGATGCGGCGGGGGATGATCTCCCTGCTAGATAGGGAAATGAAGGAGGCGTGGTTGGAAGTTGCCCATGGGGTGGATATCACGGTTATGGAGGTGAGCTATCGCCCCGGAGAGGGGATAACGGGACAGGTCGCTCTCACCGGAAAACCGCTGGCGGTGCCGAATCTCGGTGAGTCTCCCTTATTTCTAAATAGGACAGGGGCACGGAGTAATATCAATTGCTTCGAGTTGGCATTCTTTTGTGTGCCGATAATATACGAAGAACGCATCGTGGGGGTGCTTTCTGCGGATAAGGAATTGCATCTAATAAAAGACTTGAACAGGGATTTGGAGGTTCTAAACGCCGTTGCCGAACTCGTTGCCCGTTTTGCCCAATACCTTTCGTTGGAGGAGGAAAACATCCGCCTTCGCGAACTGGTTGGCAAATCGCGACAAAAAAACTTGGAAATAATCGGCAATTCCAAACAAATGCGAGAGGTATTTGGTTTGATAGCGCAGGTTGCCGATTCCAACACGACGGTGTTGATAAACGGGGAAACGGGAACGGGTAAGGAGCTCGTCGCTCGCTCTATCCATCTCAGCAGCTCTCGCTCTAAAGGTCCGATAGTAATGGTCAATTGTGCGGCAATACCCGACACCTTGTTGGAATCCGAGTTGTTTGGGCATGAGAAGGGGGCTTTTACGGGTGCCTTGTATTCGCGGCGGGGGCGCTTCGAAGAGGCGCATGGCGGAACGATCTTCCTCGATGAAGTGGGGGAGCTTTCCCCGGCGGCACAAGCCAAGTTGTTGCGGGTTCTGCAGGAAAAGAAATTCCAACCATTGGGATCATCACGGGTGGTACAAGCGAATGTGCGCATCATTGCCGCTACCAACCGTAATCTTGCCGAGGATGTTGCTTCAGGGCGCTTTCGTGCCGATTTGTATTATCGTCTCAATGTTTTTGCCATCAACCTGCCCCCGTTGCGGGAAAGGGGAACCGATGTTTTGCTGCTTGCCGAACATTTTCTCGGCGAGTTTGCCCGTCAACAGGGTAAGCCCATCAAGCGTATTTCCCCCAATGTCGCCAATATCTTCCTATCCCATGATTGGCGAGGTAATGTCCGCGAGTTGGGAAATTGTATGGAACGGGCGGTTTTGGTAGCTTCTGGGGAAAGCATCGAGGTGGAACACCTGCCGCCGCCGATGATCTCGGAAAAAGTAGCTAATAAATCGGCAAGTGGTGGCAAATTCAGCTCGTTGGTGGAAACGCAGGAGAAGAATCTGATTCTAGCGGCGTTGGAAGAAGCGCAGGGTAACCAAAGCCAAGCGGCGCTAAGACTGGGGATAACCAAGCGAATAATCCAGTATAAAGTAAAGAAGTATGGAATCGACCCCCAGCGCTGGAAGCGAAAGAAGAGATAGCAAAGCGCCGATAGAGTTTAGGCAAAATCTGTCAACGAAATGCTAAACATCTACAATGTAAACACAAGAAAGATAGCGATGATTAGAACCATATATTGGGAAAACGATGCGGTTGTCCTTATCGACCAGCGTGCTTTGCCCACCGCGAAAGGAGCCGCCTTACCCTTACTTATCTGCCAAGATTACCACGAAGTTGTCGAGGCTATCCGCACCCTTGCCGTGCGTGGTGCCCCCGCCATCGGTGTGGCGGCGGCGCTGGGCATTGCCTTGGGGATTAGAAAATCTCCCCCCGCTGCTAGCAGGAAGGAGCTAGAGGTTTTGTTTGCTTCCATCTGTGCCGATTTTGCTTTAGCGCGTCCCACCGCCGTCAATCTTTTCTGGGCGATTGCCAAAATGAAGCGGACATTCGCAGGGTTACTCGCCGCCGCTGCCTCCAATGGCGCCATAAAAGAGGGGATTCTAAAAGCGGCGCTTGCCATTCTTGCCGAAGATGTCGAGATCAACAAAAGGCTAGGGGCACACGGCTGCCCCTTGATTGCCGATGGTGAGCGCATTCTCACCTATTGCAACGCGGGGGCGCTTGCCTGCGCCGCTTATGGCACCGCCTTGGGAATTTTGCGGGCGGCAAAGGCGGCGGGGAAAAATTTTAGCGTCTATGCCTGTGAAACCCGTCCGGTCTTGCAAGGGGCGCGCCTTACCACTTGGGAATTGTGCTATGAGGGCATAGAGACGACGCTCATCTGTGATAACATGGCAGGGGCGTTGATGGCGGCGGGTAAGATAGATAAAATCATAACCGGCGCGGATAGGATCGCCCGTAACGGCGATACGGCAAACAAGATAGGCACTTATACCCTTGCCGTGTTGGCAAGGGCGCACGCTATCCCCTTTTATATCGCCGCGCCTTTCTCTACTTTCGATTTTTCCATCGAAAGTGGTGCGTCAATCCCCATCGAAGAGCGTGAGGGGCGGGAGATCACCCACATCGCTTCGCGGCGTTTTGCCCCTGTCGGTGTTAAAACCTATAACCCCGCTTTCGATATAACACCCGCTGAACTTATCAGCGCGATAGTAACCGAAGGCGGAATCCTCCGTTTTCCTTATCGTGAGGCAATTGCCGCCGTCGGGAATCCAGTCGAATCGTAATGTTTTGGGTTTTGAGGTTTTGTAGGTGCAGCCTTTAGGCTGAGGCTTGGGGGTTTTGGGGTTGGCTTGGTGTTTTGAAGTCGGAACCGCATGTCAGCGGAAATCCAGTATAATCGATAAGTTCATTTGATACACACTCAGGCAAAATCGCGGCAAATAAAAATAGGATAGGAAGGGCGGGAAAAATTGTTCAAACTGGCATTATTCGATTTCGATGGTGTTTTGGTGGATTCCCTTAGTGTTTATGAGAATAGCGTCAAGGAGTGCCTGGCGAAAATCGGTGCTTCCGTTGTCCAATCCCGCGAGGACTTTTTGGAACTCTTCGAAGACAATTTCTATGCGGCGCTTGCCGCTAAAGGGATAAACCTATTGGCTTTTGCGGAGGCGGCGCTGCCTATTTTAAGCGCGATAGATGTTGGTAGAATAGTTCCCATAATGCCCGTTTGTGCCGTTGTCGCCGCGGTTCCTGCCAAGAAAATCATCATATCTTCTAACGCGGCAGAAGCGATTCGTGCCGTTTTCGAACATTGGCGAATTGCGGCTTTCTATTCCGATATTTTGGGTTCCGAATTTGGTTATTCCAAAAAGGATAAGATTACTTATGCCTTGGGTAGTCTAGGAACTGCTGCCCAGCCCGAGGAAGCGCTTTATATTGGAGATACCGTTGGCGATATCAAAGAGGCACGGGCGGCGGGTGTTGCAACAGCAGCGGTAACTTGGGGATGGCATAGCCGAGAGAGACTATCAAAGGTGAAGCCTGATTTTTTGGTGGATACCCCCGCTGATTTGCTGAAGATTTTACGCTAGAAAAGGGCGTAAGAGTGGATAATAAGCCGAATCCTGTTCCCGTCGTTAGACGGTGGCGACCATTTATCTAGGATTGCAATTGCTTGCAACCTCCAGCGACTTACCCGAGAACATCAGACGGGCAGCCTTCATGCGTTCTCCTATTTAGTCTTGCTCCGGATGGGGTTTACCAAGCTTTCTCGGTCACCCGAGAAACTGGTGAGCTCTTACCTCGCCTTTTCACCCTTACCCCGCCCAAGCGGGGCGGTATATTTTCTGTGGCACTTTCCTTAGGGTTACCCCCAGTCGCCGTTAGCGACCATCCTGCCCTGTGGAGTTCGGACTTTCCTCGTGGGCTTTTGCCCCCGCGGCCGCCTAATCCGCTCTCACGCCTTTTGAAAAAGTAAGCATAAAAAGATGATAAGGCAAGGCAAAAGCTACACGGGGGACGGGAATGGCGGTAAGCTGAAGGAAAGCGCCTACCACACCTTACCCCCCCCCCCTGCTACCTAAAACCTGAAGCAGGTAGGAGATGATTAGCGGATGACTGGATTCCCGTTTTCATGTGAATGACGGGGGAAAATGCGGGAATGCTGTGTTGGTGTCGAAAGGTCACAAGAACCTGCAGGCTAAGGGGAAGCGCCTACATTCTCAATTTGTTGAGACCTTTGAACAATTAAGTATTTAGTATTCTTGGCTTGCTCATCAGGCTGTCAATATATTGATTATACTGGATTCCCGCACTCAAGGGAATGACGCATTGGTGAGCTTGTTGTATTATGCAAAGCTCTCTTGTTGTTATTCTCATTTATGGTTTCGAAATATGGTAATGCTGCAACGATTTTACCTCGCAATTGCCCTTTTTCAAGGAACAAATCGCTTCGCTAACGGCGCGCGCCCCTGCCAGTGTTGTCGTATAGAGGATGTTGTTTATTAAGGTAGCCCGCCGAATCTGAAAGGAAGCCTCGGAGGGAACGCGTCCCCAAGCGGTGTTGATGACTATTTGAATTTCCCCGCTTTTGATGTGATCCACGATGTTAGGCCTTCCCTCGCTAACTTTCCGAACGACTTGAGTCGGTACGCCGCCACCGTTTAGATGGGTTGCCGTTCCTAGTGTGGCGACGATTTCGAAACCTAAATCATGGAGAGTGCGGGCGATAGGAACGACCTGTTCTTTATGACGGTCAACAACGCTGATAAAAACTCGACCCTCCGTGGGGAGTTTGAAGCCTGCCGCAATTTGCGATTTGGCAAACGCCATGCCAAAGGTCTCATCGATACCCATAACCTCTCCGGTGGATTTCATCTCGGGACCCAAAAGGACATCCACATTGGCAAAACGGTTGAAGGGGAAAACCGCTTCTTTTACGGAGATATGCCTAGGGGTGATGCGTTTTTTAAAGCCGAGCTCCGCAAGGCTCTTACCTAGCATCACTTTGGTGGCGAGTTTGGCAAGCGGCACGCCGATTGCCTTGCTCACGAAGGGCACGGTGCGAGAGGCACGGGGGTTGACTTCCAAAACGAAAACCTCGCCATCTTTTACAGCATATTGGATATTCAAGAGCCCAACGACTCCCAGCTCTTTGGCAATGGCGATGGTTTGGCGCTCGATATCCGCAATGACTTTTTCGTTAAGGGTAATCGGGGGTAGTGAGCAGGCGGAATCGCCGGAGTGGATTCCCGCCTCTTCGATATGTTCCATTATCCCTGCCACCACAACCTCCCTGCCATCGGCGATAGCATCGACATCCACTTCGATGGCTTCTTCTAGGAACTTATCGATGAGAATCGGATGCCCCTCCGATACGAGGAGAGCCTTGTTGAAGAATTTTTCCAACGAGGTATCGTCATAGACGATTTCCATCGCTCTTCCCCCCAGCACATAGGAAGGGCGCACCACCACCGGGTAACCGATGCGCCGTGCCGCTATAAGCGCGCCGGGTAAATCTAGAGCGGTATCGTTATCGGGCTGATGTAACCCCAATTTGGTGACGATCTCTTGAAAAAGTTTTCGGTCTTCGGCACGGTCGATCGCCTCTGGCGAAGTTCCCAAAATTGATACTCCCGCTGCTGATAAGCCTTTTGCCAAGTTCAAAGGCGTCTGCCCACCGAATTGGATGATGAGCCCTAGTGGCTTTTCACACTCGACTATGTGCAAGACATCCTCCAGTGTTACCGGCTCGAAGTATAGCTTATCGGATATATCATAATCGGTGCTGACCGTTTCGGGGTTGGAGTTGACCATGATGCTTTCGACTCCCTCTTCTCGCAGGGCGAGGGAGGCGTGAACACAGCAGTAATCGAACTCGATGCCCTGCCCAATGCGGTTTGGTCCCCCGCCAAGGATTATCACCTTATCTCGTTGGGAAGGTATTGATTCGTTTTCGTGCTCGTATGTCGAATAGTAATAGGGGGTATAGGCGGCAAACTCCGCCGCGCAGGTATCGACGAGCTTATAAACGGGCTTGAGAGCCTGGGCATAGCGGCGGCGGCGCAGCTCTTCCTCGCTCACTTTCCAAATTTGAGCGAGCCTTCTATCGGAAAAACCCTGCGCTTTTGCATAACGAAGCACCTCTACATCGTCCCCCGTGTTTTTCTTTAGCATTTCCTCGGCGGCAACGATGTCCTGAAGTTGATGCAAGAACCAGGGATCGATGCATGTTTTACGATAGAGATCCTCTATAGAAATGCCCTTTTTTAGGGCGGCTGTGATGTAAAAAAGCCGCAGTGAATTGGGGATGCGCAGCTTATTGTCCAAAGCATCATCGCTTGAATTTTCCAACAGCTCTTCGCCAACCACCCCAAAGCGCCCGATTTCGAGGGAGCGAGTGGCTTTTTGCAGAGCCTCTTTGAAGGTTCTGCCAATTGCCATTGTTTCGCCTACCGATTTCATGGAGGTGGTGAGAACATCCTCCGCTTCGGGAAACTTTTCGAAGGTCCAGCGTGGTATTTTTACAACACAATAGTCGAGCGTAGGCTCAAAGGAAGCGAGGGTCTCTTTGGTTATATCGTTGGGTATCTCGGCGAGGGTGTATCCGCAGGCGAGCTTGGCGGCGATTTTAGCAATAGGAAAGCCGGTGGCTTTGGAAGCAAGCGCGGAAGACCTCGAAACACGGGGGTTCATCTCGATTACAACCATTTCCCCGTTGGTGGGATCAATGGCAAACTGCACATTGGCACCGCCAGTCTCCACGCCGATCTCCCGCATCACCGCCAGTGCCGCGTTGCGCATCCTTTGGTATTCCACATCGGTAAGGGTTTGGGCGGGGGCTACCGTGATAGATTCACCCGTGTGCACCCCCATCGGGTCGAAGTTTTCGATGGAACAGATGATAATGGCATTATCGGCTTTATCGCGCATGACTTCCAATTCATATTCTTTCCAGCCGAGAACGGATTCCTCGAGCATAATTTCGTGAATGGGACTTGCTTCCAAACCGAATTTGGCAATTTTCCCCAATTCTTCACGGTTGTAGGCGATGCCGCTACCCGTTCCCCCCAGCGTAAAGGAGGGGCGAACTATAATCGGAAAGCCAATTGCCGAGGCAATATCCATTACTTCACCCAGCGAGCGAGCAAAGCCGCTATGCGGAACACGCAAACCGATTTTTTCCATTGCTTTGCGGAAAAGCCCCCGATCTTCGGCTTTGTGAATCACCTCTAGCCGCGCCCCGATCATTTCCACTCCATAGCGCTCCAGCACTCCCGCTTCGGCAACGGCAACCGCCGTGTTGAGCCCTGTCTGACCTCCTAAAGTGGGTAAAAGGGCATCTGGTTGTTCTTTGGCGATGACTTTGGTGAGAAAATCGGGGGTAATCGGTTCGAGATAAGTCCTATCGGCGAGATCGGGATCGGTCATAATGGTGGCGGGGTTGGAGTTGATGAGCGCCACTTCGTAACCGTCTTCCCGCAATGCCTTGCAGGCTTGGGTGCCCGAATAGTCGAATTCACAGGCTTGACTGATGATGATGGGACCTGAACCGATTATCAAAATTTTTTTTATATCATTGCGGCGGGGCATTCCTAATGCTTTCCCTTTCCCATTCTTGCTTCCATCGCCACCAAGAAATCATCGAAAAGCCACTGGACATCTTGTGGACCCGGTGCGGCTTCCGGGTGGTATTGAACGCTGAAAACACCCTTATCGGGGAATATTATTCCTTCTGAAGTGCCATCATTGAGGTTGATGAAAGTTTCTTTAACACCATGTGGCAATTCTTTTGGTCTTAGCACGAAGCCATGGTTTTGAGAGGTGATGAGCACCCGACCATCATCTAGGGATTGGGCGGGTTGATTTATGCCGCGATGCCCAAACTTGAGTTTTTCCGTTACTCCGCCCAGCGCCTGCCCCAATATCTGATGCCCCAGACAAATGCCAAAAATCGGTTTGATACCAATGAGGGCACGAGCCGTCTCCACGAGGTAGGGAAGCGCCGCGGGATCACCAGGACCATTGGAAAACAAAACACCATCGGGACAATAAGCGAGAATCTGTTCTGCCCGTGTGGTGGCGGGCACGATTAATACCTGACAATCGCGTTTTTCCAATTCGCGCAGGATGCTGTATTTAACACCGCAATCGATGACCACGACGAGATATTTGTTGTCGTGGCGCTGCCAATCGGCACTTAGGTGCTGGGGGTTGTTATTTTCCCAGAGGTAGGGGACACGGCAGGTTACTTCCTTTACCAAATCCCTTCCTACCAAGGAAGGGGAGGCGTCGAGCCGCTCTTGCAGCTCTTCTTTGTGGAAGATCAGCGTCGAGATGACACATTTCATTGCCCCGAAAAGGCGCAGCTTACGGGTGAGTGCTCTGGTGTCGATGCCTTCCACCCCCAGTTTTTCCTGTTCTTCCAAAAACGCCTTTAGGCTTTTGCGTGCCCGCCAATTGCTGTAATGCGGTTGGTATTCCTTGACGATGAGCGCTTCGAGGTGAATTTTTTCCGATTCCATATCTTCATCGTTTATCCCGTAATTACCGATTAACGGGTAAGTCATCGTTAGAATTTGTCCTTTATAAGAGGGGTCGGTGATGGTTTCCTGATAGCCGCTCATAGCGGTGTTGAAAACAGCCTCGCCAAAAAACTCACCCGCGCCGGCGAAGGCAAAGCCTTCATAGGTGGTCCCATCTTCCAACAACAATATCGCTTTTTTTCTAGATTCGAACAAAGAACTACTCCTTGGAAGTACCGATACTTACAGTGGAGAAGAGACTGGCATTTGCCAGTGCGGGGGGGCGCATAACACCAGCCGCGCCGATGCGCAAAAGGAATTGAAAGCTTTTTTAAATTTGTTTGTTTAGAAACACGAAAAAACGAACGATGTTGAGGAATTGGCGGGAAGGGGGGGTGGTATCGTCCTGTGGTTACGGGTGAGGTGAGAAACAACTATAAGCGACCATTGAAGAGGTGGTGGTGGTGTGTCGTCCTATGGCTACGGGTGAGGGGCGCTTTAGGTGTAAGATTACTTCCCTTGGTGCCCACCGCCCACCAGTAGTTTCCAAATACCTAGAGCAGCCCGCCATCCACAACAATATCCTGCCCCGTAATATAAGAAGCGTCATCGGAACACAGAAAGAGCACCACTTTTGCCACTTCCTCGGGAGTGCCAAGACGGGCAAGGGGAATTAGGGTGAGGAGATTATCTCTCGAGACATCCTGGAGCATGTCCGTTTCTATAACACCCGGAGAGACGGTGTTGACACGAACCCCAAAGCGCGCCACTTCTCTTGCCAAGGCACGGCTAGCGGCGATAAGCCCCGCTTTGCTGGCGCTGTAATTCGTCTGTCCGCGTTGGGGTAAAGAGGCGGCGATGGAGGCGATGGAAACTATCACTCCCTTTTTGTTTTTCATCATCGCTTTGGCTATCGTCTTGGTAACATTGAAGAAACCTTTGAGATTGGTGTCTATGACACTTTCCCAGTGTGTTGCGGGCATCGTTACCAGCAAGCCATCGGCTATGATGCCCGCATTGTTGATGAGCACCTCGATGTTCGGGGCACGGCTGATTGTGGAGGTAAGTGTTCTTTGTGTTTGTTCCCAATCGCCGACATCGAAAGGCAGCAGCTCACCTTTTCCTCCCCCTTCTTGCAGCATAAGCAGGGTTTCTCGAGCGGCTTTTTCATTGCTCTTGTAATTTATGAAGATGTAATAGCCCACACGGGCAAGCTCTAAACAAATCGCCCGTCCGATACCTCGGGCACCACCAGTAACAACTGCCGCTTTTTCTAGTAACATCCGTTCTTATCTCCTCAGGCACCTCTTCCAACCCTAGGGGAAAATTGGAGGGGGTGCGCTTATTATTTTCTTTCACCAATTTTAACAAATTGTCCGTAGCTCGCTTGTCGATCGTTGGATTACTCTCTCCCTGCAGACACAAAGGCAAGTAGCTTACGCGGGGTGTCTTTTTTCATTTCAAAGACAAGGAAAACGAACGGAGCTTATCGTAGGGATGGTAAGATTCTTTGGAAGCGCGTAGATTGTTCATCCCCATATCGTTTTCTTTGTTGATGTATCTATAACCAGCGGCGACACTCGCGCGGGCAAACTCCCTATCCAGAAACTGGTAGAGACCACGAAAGGTGGTGAGTGCTTTTTCGAAGTTCAACACCACAACACCCTCCATCAAACGGCTACCCAAGGCAAAGGCGCAAACCTCTCCCTCGACACGGACGAGAACGGATAGCCAGTCTAGTTTTTCGATGGTGTCGAGAGCCCTGGTGCTTGCGGCAAACTCTTCCTCCATAAGAGGACTGTTGTCTGTGTTTTTCTGCTGGAACTTTTCTTCTCGCCAGCGCTGCAAACATCCCCAACACTCTTTTGCCGTTGCCGCGGTAATTGGTTCGACAACCATGCCTCCAGCAGCGAATTGATTTGTAAAATAGTTGATATGATTGCGTTTAGCGGAAAAACGATTGCCTTTGAGGTAGGCTAGATCATCGGCAAGATATATGTAGTTGGCGTTTTTTCCCTCATCTTGGACATGAAAGAAAACTGATATGCTTTCACTCCAGATGTTTTCTGGAACCGCGCAAAAATGCGGACAGTTGTTAGAAACGGCAATATCTTTGAGGAAAGTGGCGCTGATGTTGGAAACTCCCAAGGGAAGCAAGAGGCGCCGAGGTGCCTCCTCATCGTCTTCTTTTATGCAGAGCAAGAGAATGTCATCACTTATTCGAAAAAAGACTCGGTTGCTAGGGGCACTCCAACAAAGTAACGAAGATAGGGAATAATCACTTAGGGGATATGGGTTTGCCCGAAAAAAAACCTCTAGCGAGGGAGCCGTATCGAGAGTCAAAGGTTTCCACATGGAATCATAAGCAAGAGGCGGCGCCCCTACCCCCTCGATATTCGAGGTGATAGAATGTCTCGCCGCCTTTAGCCTTTAGAAAACAAAGGTTATTTGCAAATCCCTTCTTTTGTCGCCCATTCGAAGCCGTTGCTCACCCCCAGTTTGTTGGCATTGGCGAGATCTTGGCAGCCTTGCAGGGTATTGCCCATGATCATATGAACAATGCCCCTACCATTGAGAGCGTCAGCGTAATCTTTGCGCAAATCGATTGCTTTGGTAAAATCATCGATGGCTCTGAGGTTTTGACCAAGACGCATGTACGCGTTTGCGCGAAGGAAAAACGCCTCGGGAAAGTTTGGTTGCAAGCGTAAAGCCTCATCGATATCCGCTATTGCTCTGTTATACTGACCATCCTGATAATAAACGGTGCCGCGGTAGTAATAAGATAGAAAATGGTTGGGTAACAGGCGGATTGCTTCGGTAAAATCACTTATGGCTTTTTGTTGCTCACCCATTGCTGCGTATAAGCGCCCTCTGTTCATATAAACATCGGCATTGGGGCTTAACTTTATCGCTTCGTTGTAATCAGCTAGTGCTTCCTTGTTTTTGCCCGTAGCGGCATAAGCAAGGGCGCGATAGAAATAAAACTGCATAAATTTTGGATTAATACGGATTGCTTCGGTAAAATCACTTATGGCTTTGGGGTGGTCCCCCGAGGTTAGATAGAGCTCTCCCCTCCTACTGTATCCCTCGATAAAATTAGGGCGCAAACGAATCACTTCCGAATAATCTACCAGAGCCTCGTTGATTTTACCTGTGGCAGCATAGGCAAGGGCACGGCTTAGATAAGCCTCGATAAAGTTACTTTGATATTTTATGGCATTGGAAAGGTCTTTTATGCCATTTTCACCCTCTCCCGAAGCCAAATAAGAAAGTCCCCTGTAATAGTAGGCATCGGCATAATCAGGCTTCTCTTTGATGGCATTGGTAAAAATGACTATTGCTTCTTTCGTCTTCCCCTTTGCACTCTCTGCTAAGCCTTCATCGAGCAACATTTGGTGGTTTGCAAACGCCGGTGATGAGAGAATAACGAATAAGAAAAATAGGATTGAATTTATCCTTAAGATGGCTTTCATCTTTGTCCAACCTCCTGGGAAAAACGCCTTCCCGCTACTTTTTTTTATTTGTGAGGGCAAGCAAAAAAGCTGAAGTTGTTGTAGCCAAGCAAAAATGTCCTGTTTAAATGCAAAGCGATTATGTCCTCTTTCAAAGGAGGTTGGTTATGCAAGAGGAGATAATAATGAGCAGAAAAGAAGTAAGCAGGTTACAGATAT
>Ga0172371_10000382_pt1 | contig 67850 bp, 55 predicted proteins | sample Lak12m_FD_114543 | JGI IMG/M metagenome (GOLD analysis project Ga0172371, IMG submission 114543) | Freshwater microbial communities from Kabuno Bay, South-Kivu, Congo - kab_022012_12m | ecosystem: Environmental > Aquatic > Freshwater > Lake | place: Democratic Republic of the Congo: South-Kivu... | reverse complement strand
GGCAGATGAAGGACCTGGCGGTGGTGTGCAATATCGGTCACTTTGACAGCGAAATCCAGGTTGAGCGTCTCCAGAAGTACAAGTGGACGGAAGTGAAGCCGCAGGTTGATATGGTGACGTTCCCGGATGGTAAGAGGATTGTGCTTCTTGCCCGCGGCAGGCTGGTGAACCTGGGTTGTGCAACCGGACATCCGAGTTTCGTGATGTCCAACAGTTTTACGTGCCAGGTCCTGGCACAGCTGGCACTGTATTCGGGCGGGAAGAAAGAAATTGGTGTTACCATGTTGCCCAAAAAGCTTGACGAATCGGTTGCAAAGCTGCACTTGGGCAAGCTGGGCGCTCGGCTTGACAGGCTCACGCCTAAGCAGTCGAAGTATCTTGGTATACAACGAAATGGGCCGTTCAAACTGGACACATACAGGTATTGAAGGCACTGTGTATTGCTGGTTGTTTTTCTGCAGCCAGTTAGGTATAGGTTATGCGCATTTGCGGCGATGGTCTTGGAAGTTAAAAGGAGGACGTACAGATGAGCCGGCAGGTACAGGGCTTCATGTTTTGTAACAGGTTTGGATTCATTGTTCTGACTGCATTGAGTCTGGCGGTGGCGGTGTGTGCCCAGGAGGAGGAAGTCGAACAGTCGCGTTGGTACGCTTCTCTTGGTTTCGGCAGTGTGGGGTTTGAGGGAGAAGAGCCGACAAAAGATTCGATGTTGCTTTCAGTTCGACTGGGCTACGACTACTCAGCATTTTGGACGTTCGAGGGCGCGTTGTCCTATGCCGACATTGCCCAGGAGTCACAGTACAGTTACGAGTACGGAATGGTGATTGGGCGCATAGATGAGGCAACGCACGACCGCGTGTCGAGTGTTTCCGGAACATGGCTGTCCCTTGACGCGCTGCTCCATGCTACGCGATGGGAAAGATTTGATCCTTATCTTGCAGCAGGTCCTGGGCTGGTCCTCTTTTCCGACGATGTAGGAAAGGGAAAGACACTGCCGGCTATCCGGGCAGGTGCAGGTCTGATGTACCACTTCAATGACGAGTGGGCCATGCGGGCCGATGCGCGTACTTTTGCCACATTCGCTTCTTCTCCTGACCGTGGTGACAACGTGGACTTCAATATCTTGGCAGACGCGGGCGTGGTCTGGAACTGGGGCGCACGGGTCCCTCCGCGGATCCTTGCAGTTGGAGGTATGATTGACAGTGACGGTGACGGCCTTACAGACGACGAGGAAGCCGCGATTGGAACCGATCCCTACAATCCGGATACCGATGGTGATGGACTGCGCGACGGTGAAGAGGTCAAACAGTACAAAACCGATCCACTGAATCCCGACACCGATTTCGACGGCCTTGTTGATGGCGCCGAAGTGCATAAATACGGGACCGAACCGTGTGTCAGGGATACAGACAATGGCGGTGTTGCAGACGGGCACGAGGTCATCGAAGACAATACGAATCCAAGGGATAATCCGGCAGACGACCTGCAGCTGTTTGAGCTCTACCTGCAGTTCGACTATGACAAGGCGATCATCAAGCCGCAGTTCAATCCGCAGCTTGATGTCATCGTGAAAGTGCTGACACGTGATCCCGGCTCCACGGCCCGGATCGAGGGCCATGCCGACAAGAACCGCAAGTCAAAGGATGATTACAACAAGCGCTTGTCGGCCAGGCGTGCTGCAGCGGTGCTGGACTACTTCGCCAGCAAGGGCATCAACAGGAGCAGGATGACTTCAGTTGGATACGGTTTCAGCAGGCCGAAGGTTCCGAATGGACCTGACGGCAATCCTGAGAACCGGAGAGTCGAAGTCTACATCCGCAAGAGTGCGGGCCAGGCGGCTGAAACGCCCGTGATCGAGTCCGCCCCTGTTGCGGAAAAGGCGACTGACAGCGGAATCTGACCTGTCCGGAAGTGAATGTGAGGACGCAGCCGGCGGGGTCTCTGCCGATTCCCGCCGGTTGTGGTTTCGCAGGTTGGCAAGTTGCGATGCACAAGTGGCGAATTGTCATGCTGGCTTCACTTGTGTGCATGGCATGGTCTGTCCGCTCTACACCGGCCGCGGATGTATCAACAGGTTACGATACCAACTACTGTCTGAAGATAGGGGAACGTTTCGGTTACCGCCTGTACTGGGGTATCATTCCGGTTGGTCGCTTTGAGATGTCATCCGAGTGGATTACGGGAGATGACGGAAAGTTCGTGCGGCTGGTGGCAACCGCGTGGACATTTTCCCTTGTGTCAAATCTCTATCCGGTGGATGACCACATGGAATCGATCGTGGATCCGAAAACGTTTCTGCCTGTCAGGTACTCGCAGGATCTCAGGGAAGGGCGTAAGCTTCGCAAAGACAGGACGGTGTTCCGGCACTCGGAGAGGGTGGCGGACTGGCGTTCGGAAAAAACCGGCAGGAAACACGCGATTCCGATTGAACCGGATACCAGGGATGTGTTGACTCTTCTGTATCACATGTGTTCAGTCGGCATGGCAGTCGGCGAGGTCTCGGATTTCAAGGTGCTGGTGGACGAGAAGCTCTATGATCTCAAAGTCAGCGGGCTGTTGACAGAGAGTCTGAAGAATGAGTTCACTGGCACTGCCGAATGCCTCAAGATTGAGCCGAAGGCATGGTTCGGGGAGATATTTGTCCGGAAGGGACGTATGCATCTCTGGTTCCTCGCGGACAAGAGGCACTGGTTTGTGCTTGCGCGGGCGTATCTCCCGGTAGCCGATTTCAGGGCTGTATTGACTGACGTGACTTCGCCGGGAAGTTGATCCGTATGCAGTTTGGTAGGATCGTGACGAGCCGAGAGGAGGCAGTTTATGGCAACTATGGGGATCGAAGAAATAATGAAGCTCCTTCCGCACCGGTACCCGTTCCTGCTGGTGGACCGTATTGTTGAGTGTGATGACCAGAAGAGGATCGTCGGCATAAAGAATGTCAGTGTAAACGAAGGGTTCTTCCAGGGACATTTCCCGGGTTCACCGGTGATGCCAGGGGTGCTGCAGCTTGAAGCAATGGCACAAACGGCCGGGGTCCTTCTCAACCGCATTGCGGGTGATTCCAGCGGTGTCCCGTATTTCATGGCAATAGACAATGCCAGGTTCCGGCGCGTGGTAAAGCCTGGTGACCAGATGCGGATAGAGATAGAGATCCTCAACCTCCGCTCCAAGGCGGCCAAATTCCAGGGCAAAGTGTATGTGGACGGTGCCGTGGCTTCAGAAGCCGAGATGATGTGCATGCTGGCACAGGGGGCGGAGAAAGCATGAGTCAGGTCCATCCGACAGCCGTGATAGGGGCCGGGGCCGAGATTGGCCAGGGAGTGGAGATAGGTCCGTATTGCGTCCTGGGGCCTAACGTCAAGGTCCTTGACGGTGCCCGTCTGATGTCGCACGTCGTGGTGGATGGATGGACAACGATTGGTTCGGGTTGCACGATCTTTCCCTTTGCGAGTATTGGCACCCAGACTCAGGATCTGAAATTCCGTGGCGGAAAGACGTTTGTGGATATTGGTTCCGGAACGACGATCAGGGAATACGTTACCGTGAACTCCGGGACAGCCGAGGGAGAAGTCACCCGTGTCGGCGAACGCTGCCATGTCATGGCATACTCGCATGTCGCGCATGCGTGCGACGTGGGAAACGAAGTCATCATGGCGAACTGCGCCACGCTGGCTGGACACGTGAAGGTCGAACAACAGGCCGTGATAGGTGGCCTTGCGGCAGTGCACCAGTTTGTGAAGATTGGCAGGCTGTGCATGATCGGCGGTTGCACGAAAGTCACGCAGGACTGTCCTCCGTTCATGCTGGTTGACGGGAATCCCGCCGGTGTGCACGGGATAAATTCCATCGGGCTTCAAAGGCGCAATGTCAGTGCCGATGCGCAACATTCCCTGAAGGAGGCCTACAGATGGCTCTACAGGAAGAAACTCTCCGTATCGCAGGCTCTTGAACAGATCGGTCAGGAGGTTCCGCCATGCCCGGAACTGACGCATCTTTTGTCGTTTGTCAAGGCATCGGAACGAGGTATCATCAGGTAGATTCACAAGTGTCGTGTGGCTACGGCTATGAATACGCGGGCACATAAGTGGTTTGTCTGCGGCCTGTTCTTGCTTGGGTGTCTTGTTGCTTCGGTGCGGGGACAGACGGAAGATACCTACATCAACTTCAGCTTTGATGAGGTCGATGTCAGGACATTTGTCAAACTCGTCGGTGAAATAAGCGGTCGACGATTTGTCGTTGATGAGAATGTCAAGGGCAAGGTGACCGTTGTTTCACCGCGGGTCAGTGTCAAGGACGTCTACCCCTTGTTTGTCACGATCCTTGAGTCCGTGGGCTGCTCGGTCGTGGAAGATACCGGAATACACAGGGTTGTTCTGCTGCCCGAGCGCGGCGCACCGGTAGGACCGGTTGTCGGGCCTGACGAGCAGATCAGGGCCTCGGGCCTGATCACCAAGGTGATCCATCTTGAGCATGTGTCTGCGAACCAGGTCAAGAAGGCTCTTGATCCGCAGGGCGGTACTGCGGGCAGGGTGAGCAGGATAGCAGCCATAGAGGATACAAATCATCTCGTGGTGACGGATACGGTTGAGAACATCCGTGCCCTGGAGAAGATTATCTCGGAAGTTGATCGAGAAGGGCTGTCGCGTATCACTGAGATCGTGACGCTGAAATTTGCTGATGCAGGCGACCTCGCGGATGAGCTGAATCGTGCTCTCCAGGTCATGCCTGATGCCGGTGACAGGCTGAGGGGCCGTCTTCCCCAGGTTCAGGGATCTTCTGTTGATGCTCCGAAAGGGCCGGTTGTGGTGGCATCGGCGCATGCGAACAGCCTGATCGTCGTGGGTTCTTCTACAGAAGTTAAGGAACTAAAGAGCATTATTGAGAAGATGGATGTGGACGTGCCGTCGGGCCGTGGGAATCTGAATGCCGTCTTCCTGAAGTACATCTCGGCCGATGAGGCAGCAGAACGGTTGAATGCGCTTTTCGGGCGCGTGCCGGTTACGGGCGACAAAAAAGAAGGTGCGACAACGCTATCCGGCGGATCGGACCTGTCACGGCGTATTGCCATCGAACCCAGTGTCGCCAATAACGCGCTGCTGGTGAGCGCGACACCCGGAGATTTCGAGATCGTAAAGAGGCTGGTGGAACAACTCGACAGTGCTCCTGAGCAGGTACACATCGCCGTCATGATTGTTGAGGAAACCGAGGGCGGGGGACTGGATTTCGGTGTCGAGATGGCCGCAGTTGACCTGCCATCGAGGTCCGGACAGACAGAGGTACAGGGGAGTTTGCGCCTTGGGGACAGCGCCGACGGGTTGATGAACGAGATTCAGAAGGGGATATTTCCCAGGGGTATGACGGTTGGCGTTGCGCGAGGCACCAGGCTTGACGCGACCGGGAAGCTCGTCCTTGGCTACCCGGCGGCTTTCAATGTGGATGCCCTCCGGAAAGACAGCCGCTACAACATACTGTCGGAAACGTCACTTGAGTCGCAAAACAACCTTGAAGCCGCCCTGAGCATTGTGAACGAGATTCCAATACTCAAGTCAACCATCCAGGGAGGGTCAGGCACTGCCAGGGACGTTATCCAGAACATTGAGCGGGTATCAGTTGGAATCAAGCTGAAGCTGACTCCGCATGTGATTCCGCCGGGGGACCAGATAAGGATGGTTCTCAACCCGGTGATTGAGGCCGTGGTCGACGATGGCCCGGAGGGGACTACATTTGCGCCGACGATAGCACGCAGGGAAGTGTCGACAACCGTCACAGTCCCGAATGGACGGATGATCGTCATAGCCGGTCTTACGCGCCAGGACAAATCGAAGCAGGTGAAACGGGTCCCGATCCTCGGGTCGATTCCCCTGTTGGGATGGCTATTCCGTTCGCATTCATCGAGTGAGGAGAAGACAAACGTCCTCATACTTGTCACTCCGCAGGTGGTCACGGATACGGCACGAGCCGAGGCAGTGATGCAGGAGTGGCAGAAGAAGACCGGCTTACCGGTGGCGCCGGATGACAAATGACACCACAGAAAGCAGCCTTGCCGAACTTGCTGACAGGTACGGGGTGGAGTATCTCCAGTCTGTTCCGGACGAGATGCTGGACCCTGCGCTCGTTGTCAGCCTTCCGGTTGAATGGGCAAGATCGCACGTCGTCCTTCCGGTCCGATGGAAGGGCCGGCTGTGCGCTTTGACATGTGATCCGGCCTCCCTTCAGCTCATGGAGGATCTTGCAATTCTTCTTGGCGGACGGCTTGAACCCGTGGTTTCCTCTCGCAGTGAGATTCTCCGCAGCATTGAAAGGTGCTACTACAGGCGCGAACACTCGCCTGGCGAGTTCGTGAAAGAACTTGAAACGCCTCTGGCACAGCCGCATGCCGTGCCGCAGACGCAAAGCGAGGATCTTCTCCAGGCGACTGCGCAGGCGCCGGTATCGCAACTGGTAAACCTGATTCTCCTTGAGGCTGTCAAGGCAAGGGCATCGGACATTCATTTCGAGCCTTTCGAATCCAGCCTCAGGGTCCGCTACAGGGTCGACGGCGTCCTGTACGAGAAGTCGGCTCCGCCGAAACATATGGAGTCGGCCCTTATTGCCAGGCTGAAGGTGATGGGCAAGATGGACATCGCGGAGACCCGTCTTCCGCAGGACGGGATGGCGCGCGTGCGTGTCGGGGAGCGGGAAATAGATATCCGCGTTTCGACGGTGCCGGTGGCGGAAGGGGAACGCGTTGTGCTGCGTCTGCTGGACCGTGATTCGACGCAGCTGCCGATGGAATCGCTGGGAATGTCGAACCGTATACTGGCAGCGTTGCGGGAAGTGCTCCGGCAGAGTAACGGTGTGATCATCGTGTGCGGGCCTACCGGTTCCGGAAAGACAACGACTTTGTACGCGGCTCTTGGCCAGATGGATGCGAAACGCAGGAATATCATGACCATCGAGGAGCCAATCGAGTACCAGTTGCCGGACATCGGGCAGATGCAGGTGAAACCCAAAATCGGCCTTACCTTTGCCACGAGTCTCAGGCATATCCTGCGGCAGGACCCGGATGTTGTTCTTGTTGGGGAGATAAGGGATTCAGAGACGGCCGATATAGCGGTGAGGGCGTCGCTTACGGGTCACCTGGTCCTTACGACGCTTCACACAAACGATGCCATGGGAGCAGTCATGCGGCTCGTTGATATGGGCGTTGAGCGCTATCTTCTCGCCTCCTGCCTCAGGGCAGTACTGGCCCAGCGACTGGTGCGCCGCCTTTGCCCTGCCTGCAAACGTGAGTCGGCCATGCCTGAGGTTGCGCTTGAACATGCACGGCGGGCGGGCATCGCCGGCCGGGTGGCGTGGCAGCCTGTCGGATGCCCGTCGTGCCTCGAAGGCTATTCGGGTCGCTGCGGTGTGTTCGAGTTCCTCAAGGTTGACCCTGCCCTGCAGGAGCATATCCGGCTCGGAGCAGGCGGCGGGGCGGAAGCCCCCGTCATGTCGCGTGAGATGACCCTTGTTGCAGACGGGATGGACAAGGTTTGCACAGGTGTGACTTCATGGGATGAAGTCAGGACAGTGTTGTCGCTTTGAACGCGTGACAGATCGCCTGCGGCATTCTATTCCGGCGCTGCACGAACCTGCCGGGCTGTGGAAGTCTTTTGCGGTGGATGATGCGAACTTTCGACTATACTGGATACGATTTGTCGGGCAGGCCCAGGAAGGGATTGGTCGAGGCCTGGAGCACCAAGGAAGCAAGGGAGAAACTGGCTTCGACAGGTATTCTGGCTGAGAAGCTTGCGACGGCCGGCAGGAAAGCAGGATTGCCATTGCATGCCAGGGTGGCCCTGTACCGGGAACTTGGCGCACTTCTGGCCGCCGGTGTCCCGCTCATGCGGGCGTTCGAGTTGCTCCTCAATTCACCTGAACTCTCTGAAACGAGGTCATCCGTTGCCGCGATACGCGACAGGATCCGGGAAGGACAATCGTTGTCTGCGACCCTCCGCGAACGGGCCGACAACGTGCCCGCCCATGAATCGGCCGTCATAGAATCGGCAGAACGGGCTGGCACCCTCGACAGGGTATTGGGCGAGATTGCCGGTTTCATGGAGCGGGATGAGAATCTCCGTGAAAGGGTTCGTGCTGCGCTGTCGTATCCTGTGATCGTCTTCACGACCGGTATTTGCGTGGCACTGGTCATGCTCGGGATCCTGTTGCCGAAGACGCAGGCCATTTTTGACTCTGCCGCCAATGTCAGGTTGCCGTGGATCACGTCGTTCTTCCTTTCAATGGGAAGTATCCTGCGGACATGGGGTACCGGGTTTCTGGTCCTGCTGGCGGGTGTCGCGGGAGTCATTGTTGCCAGGGTACGGCGCTCAGAGATTGCGCGGCGCCGCCTGGATCGGACTGTGCTTTCGTTGCCATTGCTCGGCAAAGGCGCCAGGCTGCTTGTCAACCTGCGGTTTGCCAGGACGCTTGCGATGGTGCTGGATGGAGGCGTGTCTCTTGTTGATGGGTTTCTTCTGGCGGGACGGTCAAGCGGCAATTCCTGGGTTGAACATGCTGTTATGGGTGCGTCCGACGAACTGAAGCATGGTGCCCGTGCATCAGAGGTCCTGGGCAGGATCGAACCGCTGTCCGGCCTGCTTGCGGGGTATGTTGGCGTCGGTGAAAGCACGGGGGACTTGAAACGGATGCTCAACCAGGTTGCGGATCGTTACCTGAGCCGGTGGGAAGTGTTTGTGACACGAAGTCTCGGCATCTTGGAACCGGCACTGATAATAGCTGTCGGCGCTTTTGTTCTGTTGGTGGCCCTGGCGGTATTGCTGCCGATCTTATCGATGAGCCAGGTGCTTGGTCGATAGGCCCCATGGCCGGGCATGGACCTATGCGCGGGGGAGGGCGATTGCAGCGGGCCGGCGTTCCTTGAACAAGAGTGTTTCCGAGTAGCCGCACTGTCTTGCCAGCGCCAGGGCCTTGTCGAACTCCCAGCCTACTTCCTCGGGCCTGTGAGCATCGGAACCGAACACTATCGGGATCTTCCTTTCCCGCGCCATTTGCAGGAGTGAAGGGCTCGGGTAGATCTCACGGACCGGCCGACGCAATCCTGATGTGTTGATCTCGATTGCCATGCCGGAACGCGCGATGCTGTCCAGGGCCGGCGCCGCAAGTTCGGCAACGATCTTGTCCGGGGGGCGGTAGCCGAACCGTTTTGCTACGTCCAGGTGCCCCACGACGTCGAACAGCCTGGTGTCGGCAAGACGACCCAGCAGCGCGAAGTACTTGCGCCACGTTACCGTGACATCCGTGGTCTTCCATCTTTCGACATTCCTTGGATTGTCGAAGCCCCAATCGTCAATGAAGTGGACTGAACCTATGACGAGGTCAAATGGCTGTTCGCGAAGCCATTTACCCAGATACGACTCGCACCCCTCGTAATAGTCCGCCTCGATGCCGAACAGGACCCTGGTGGTATTTCCGGGCTGGAGCGCGGAGATCATTTGCCGGTACTTCGGGTATTCTTCCCGGGTCATTCGTGAGTCTTTGTCATAGCCGTCCGGGGTGGGGACATGGTCCGCAAAACAGATTGCCGGGATAAGGCGTTTTTCGGCTGCGGCAAGGTATTCCGCCGGCATGCCGCTTGCATGCTGGCAGAGGTACGTGTGCATATGACTGTCGGCAATCATCTTTTGTGCCCGGATCGCACAGACATCATATCGCGGGCATTTGCGCAAGAAAAGCCAGTAAGTAGCTTCATTTGCAGGTTACGGATCCCGGTTCGGTTGACGCTGTGCAGAAGGTCGGGTAAAGTCCGGCATCAGGTCTGAACTCCCTGCGATTTCCGGACAAGGCAGGTCCGGGTTGAGGGTGTGTCCTGGTCGGGGATTAACACGATGAACGGGCGCAGAGCGCTGATGGTGGCGGGGGCACTGGTGGTCACCGCGTGTGGGCATGTTGATGTTTCTGACATTCGCGGTTGGCGTGCTGTTTGCATGGATCCGGGCAAGTTTCGGGGGCAGCCTGTGGCCCCTGGCAATTGCACACGGGTGGCTTGGCGCACTCGCCTACTGTCTTGTTCTGGGGCGTGATCCGATGAGGAAAGTGCTCTTCGGGGGATAGCCGGGGAATGCAGATGGGGAACCGTATGTCAACATGGTCGTCAATCCTGCTGGCAGCCGCTGCGGTGTATCTCGGGCTACTGGCTCTTGTCTGGATCAGGCAGTCGTCGTACGTTTACTTCCCTGACCGCGTCGTGCGCCTGACACCTGCTTACTTCGGGCTTGCGTTCGAATCGTTCCGCGTCGCTACTGCCGACAACGAGGAGATTGCGGGCTGGTTTGTGCCTTCGGACAGCGGTTTGTCCAATGGCGCGGCAACCTTGGTGTGCTGTCATGGCAATGGCGGCAATATCGGGGATCGTGTCGATGAGATAAGGGCACTGCATGAACTTGGCTTCAATGTCGCAGTGTTCGACTACAGGGGTTACGGTGAGAGTACAGGAGTGCCTTCTGAAGAAGGCACGTACGCTGACGCAGCTGCGGTGTGGCAATACCTTCTGAACGGGCGGGGGGTGGATCCGGCGCGGATCGTGGTGTACGGGCGTTCTCTTGGCGGGGCAGTTGCCGTTGAACTTGCCATGAAGGTGAAGCCGGCTGGACTTGTGGTCGAGTCATGCTTCACGTCTGCCCCTGACATGGCAAAGCGGATGTTCCCGCTTCTTCCTGTCGGGTTCGTGTGCCGTTTCAAGTATGACTCGTTGTCCAGGATGAGCCGGGTCAAGTGCCCGGTGCTCGTTGCCCACGGTCCCGGAGACGAGATGATTCCATTCAAGCACGGGCAGAGCCTGTTTCTTGCTGCGAATGAGCCCAGCCTGTTTGTTACACTGCAGGGTCTGCACAACGACTCCGGGCTGTCGTCGGAACCTGAAGCCCGTCTGAAACTGCAGGCGTTTGTGAACTCAAGTGTGAAGGCGGCGCGTCAGCAACTTACGACAGGAACCGGTACCGTCGGGAGATAGGCATGGCAGGGATAGTCAGGAGCACTGAAGAAGGCATAAATGCGGTAGCCGTCGCCAGGGATAGGGTGACGGAGTGGTTTGTTACCGCCCGGCCCCCCGGTCGCGAGGAAAGAGACGGATTCGCGCTTCTTGGCGACTGGCTGGACGCACATCCCGGTGTGTCGGTGATGAGGCAGTTCAGTGTCTGCAACTGTAGGCCGAGTGAAGCAGGCATGGGCTCCAAGTGGCCGCATATCTGCATGGGTGCAGGAGGCGCATCTCCCTGCGGTTTCCTGTATGGCGTCGAAGGAGTGAGCTCGGAGGCAATAGTTCTCGATGGCCGTAACGTCGGTTCGGGCTTTACAGATAACTGTGCCCGCTACGTCTGGTTGGGTCCATTTGAATCGGAAGGATGCCGCAGGGATGGAAGCGGGTTCACCTCTCCGGTGTTCAGGAGGATGAGTGATTGCCTGCAAGCTGCCGGCGCCGGATTCGGCAACTTGGCACGGACATGGTTCTTCCTCCGTGACATAGGAGCCTGCTACGATGCGTTCAACAAAGCACGGTTGCGCGCATACAAGGCAGCGAGAATTGCGCGCAAGTTCCTGCCTGCAAGCACATGTGTAGGGTTTCACGATCACGGACCTGCTGAAGTTGTTGGCGCGTGCATGGCCGTTGTGCCGTGCAAGGGTGGAGTCAATATGCGTGCGGTGGCATCTCCGGCCCAGTGCGCCCCGTCCGAATACGGCAGTTTCTTCAGCCGCGCCGTGGAGATAAGCGCACCTGACCACAGACGACTTCTTGTTTCCGGCACTGCAAGCATCGGTATCGATGGAAGAACGCTTGACGGGGAAGACAGCCTGAAACAGGTTGGCAACACGCTGGATGCGGTCGGCGTGCTCCTGAACGCAGCCGGATTTGACTGGGCTGACGTTGTTCACGGGGTCGGGTACGTGAGGGACAGGAACCTTCCTGGGCATCTTGCCGCTCTTTATGCAGGGCGTGGACTTGACCCGAACGTGTTCTTGACGGCTGAAGCGGTGATTTGCAGACCGGAACTTTCTTTCGAGATGGAGTTAGAGGCGATCGTTCCGTGCTGATGGTAGGTGCTTCTCGTGCGGGCGTGTTTGGCGAAGACGCTTGTCTTGAAAAGGCGCATGCGGTATAGGACTCGCTCCCGCAGGCGTTGAGCAATGGGAGAACTTGTGTGATTAGTGATGTGCTGACAAAGTGGATCCGTGAACGTCTTGCTGCGGTATACCCGGATATGTCCAGCAGGGCGGAATCGCTCAAGGCCGTCCCGGCTACAAGCGCGGATTTTGGTGACTACCAGTGCAACGACGCTATGACCCTCGCCAAGGTATTGAAGAAGCCTCCACGCATGGTTGCGGATGCGCTTGTTTCCGGCGTTCAGCTCCCGGCTGCGCTTGCGCGAGTTGAAGTTGCGGGTCCGGGATTCATCAATATGCACCTGGACAACGTGTGGCTTGCCGGGTTTCTCGCTTCAATGGCAGCGGATGAGAACCTGCAGATCCCGCAGGCCGGGAAGGGGAAGACCGTCATACTTGACTACTCAAGCCCAAATGTTGCCAAACCGATGCATATCGGGCATATCCGTTCGACGATCATTGGCAATGCGCTGGACCGGATCCATCGGAGTCTCGGTTACCGGGTGATTGCCGACAATCACCTTGGCGACTGGGGAACCCAGTTTGGCATACTCATAATGGGATATCGCAACTTTGTCGACAAGGATGCCCTCGCAAAGGAACCGGTGGAAGAACTGGAGCGCCTGTATGTCAAGAGCTACAAGCGTTCACAGGAAGATCCTGCGTGGCTGGAGCAGTGCCGCAACGAACTGGTCAAGCTGCAGGGCGGGGACAAAGAGCGCATGGAGCTGTGGACGAGGTTTGTGTCCCTCAGTATGACCGAGTTCGATCGGATATACGCCAGGCTGGGTGTCAAGTTTGACTTCGTCAGGGGAGAGAGTCACTATCGAGACAGTCTTTCCGCCCTTGTTGATGATTTGCGATCCAGGGGGTTGGCGAGGGAGAGCGAGGGGGCACTAGTGGTGTTCCTGGAGGAGGAAAAGCTGCCGCCGTGTATCGTCCTGAAACGGGATGGTGCTTTCAACTATGCCACAACCGACATAGCCACGGTTGCCAGCCGTATCCGGGAGTTCTCGCCGGACCAGATAATCTACGTTACGGATGAACGTCAGCAGCTGCATTTCCGGCAACTCTTTGCGATATGCCGTCGGCTTGGATTACAGGCCAACCTGCACCATGTGTGGTTTGGACTCATGAGATTACCAGAGGGTACGTTCTCGACGCGTGAGGGGAACGTGATAAAGCTGGAGAGGCTGCTGGACGAGGCAGAGGCAAAGGCCCTTGGTCTTGTTGCTGTGAGCGGTTCCGCAAAGACTCCTGACAGGCAGAAGGAAGTGGCGCGTGTTGTGGGGATTGGGGCCGTCAAGTATGCCGACCTGAGCCAGAACCCGCAAACGACAGTCATGTTTACCTGGGAGAAGGCCCTGGCTCTGGAGGGAAATTCAGCTCCATATCTTCAGTATGCGTATGCCCGGATAGCCAGTGTACGCGACAAGTACGAAGAACGGTTTCCGGGCAGTAACCCCGAACTGAAGCCATTTGTTTTTACCGAGCCCGTTGAACGTGAGCTTGCTGTCCGGATCGCGCGTTTTCCGGAAGTTGTCATGCAGGCAGCTGCTTTCTACAAGCCGAGTATAATCGCAGATCATCTCTACGACGTGGCTCAGACCTACAGCCGGTTCTACCAGAACGTTCCGTTCCTCAAGGCGGAAGAGGGTGTTCGTGAGAGCAGGGTGCGCCTGTGTATCATGGCGGCAAAAGTCCTGCGCAAGGGACTGGACCTGCTGGGTATAGAGACTCTTGACCGCATCTGAGCGGCTGTCAGTAGTGGTAACGGCTGCCGCCTATGAATTCCCTGATCAACGAATCGTCGGGAACGCACCTGTCATCCCGCACCGCTCGCAGTGGCTTCAGAAGGCCATAGACGCGGTTTGCGCGTATGTGCGCGTCCAATCTACGGGGGTCGTCTGCAAACATGGTCCTGACTCTTGATATACAGGGGAAGAGGCGTGGCCGCAGTATCGGCAGTTCGTAGGGGAGGGCTGTGTTAACAATGCAATCAGCCCGCTTGATGAACGGGATGATGTACTTCAGTTCGCTGTTACGAACATAGTGCCAGTGTGCGAGGGTCTGGATGGGCTGCAAGTTGCGATGGTCCTTGTCACGTATCATCCTGCGCAGCAAACGGTTGTCAGCCCACCGCATGAACGTGCCGTCGTCGGCCCTTACCTGCCCCAGTGTCTCGATGTAGAGCTTGAATTTGCATTCGACCGGAACGCTGCGGGTCATTTCGTCATGGAGGCCGTGAAGACTGTCGATAAGCAGGATCTCGTCCGGATTCAGGACGAAATCATGCACATCGAGCGTGCGGATTCCGCTCTTGAAGGAATACTGGGGGGTTTTGATGGTCTTGCCTTCAAGCAGGGCAACAAGGTGCCGATTAATGAGTTCGAGATCGAGAGCCTTTGGTGTCTCGTAGTCGTAATCGCCGAATTCGTCCTTGGGGTGCCTGTCGAGGTTGAAGAAGTAGTGGTCGATGTTAAGGGTTTTCAGGCTGATACCGGCTTCTTGGAGAGCTTCGCCGATCTTGATGGTGGTCGTCGTCTTGCCAGACGAAGAAGGGCCTGCAACGATCACGATCCTGACTTTGTCGCGCCGGCTCAGGATCAGACCGGCGGCCAACTTGAGCTCATCACCGTACCGTTCGTCTGCGGCGCGCACCAGGTCTGCAAACTTGTTTGACGAGACTATACGATTGAGGCCATGGATCGAATCGCATTGGTGGTCAATGTTCCATCTCAACACTTCGTACAGCTTGCGGTAGGGCACGTTGTCAGTGACCTCGAATGAATATGCGCGTGCCGCTCGGACCATGGCCCGCTGGTTCCGGTAGATGATGTAGTTGCGGGCGACACGGGTGAGCCGGTTCTCCATCAATACGGTCTCAACGACATCCTGTATGTCTTCAACAGTCGGGACAGCGTCGGCTCCGTAGGTATGCGCCAGTGCCTGTTCAACCTTTCCTGCCATGGAGTCTGCAAGGGAAGGATTGGGGTTCCCGGACGCTGTCATCGCCTTGAGAATTGCAGTGGCTATGCGGTCACGGTCGTACCTGACCGCCGTGCCGTTACGTTTGATGATGCGCGCGATGGGGAAGTCAGTGTTCACATCAGTTCAGGCATAGTAGGAACCAGTGACTGTGGATTTCAACACCATTTCGCGGCAAACGCCCGTGGCGGGGTATGGGTGCTTGTCAGGGGCGGGGCGATGTGATAACAAGGCGACAAATGGATTCGTCAGGGACCAGTGGTTGGCGTGCAGGTTCGGGGTCGGATGCCTCAGTCGGACATGCCGTGGAGGTGCAGGGAAATCCGGTTGTCAAGGTGCGGACCGAGCACTGTATCTCACGCAAGATGATTGACCCGGATGCGCTGACGGTCCTGTATCGCCTCAAGCATGGCGGGTACACGGCATATCTTGTTGGTGGCGCGGTACGCGATCTGTTGATGGGCCGGACTCCGAAAGATTTCGATGTCGGGACTGATGCCCACCCGCGCGACATAAAGCGCCTGTTCCGGAACTGCTTTCTTATTGGCCGGCGATTTCGCCTGGCACACATCCGTTTTGGAACCAAGGTGATCGAAACGTGCACGTTTCGGAAGGAACCTCCGCCGGGAACCATTCCCGAGACAGTGGAAGCAGAAACGTCCGTTCATCACCATGAGAATACGTTCGGCACACCGGAGGAAGATGCACACCGCCGCGACTTCACGATCAATGGCCTGTTCTACGACATACGGACCTTCAGCGTAATTGACTACGTAGGCGGATTGCAGGACCTGGAAAAGCGTGTGGTTCGATGCATAGGCGATCCGGATGTCAGGTACCGTGAGGACCCGGTACGGATGCTGAGGGCGATCCGATTCTCTACCAGGTTCGGCTTTTCCATCGATAATACTACTCTGGCAGCGATATCGCGAAACAGTATGGAGATAAACAAGGCTTCGACGGCCCGTCTTCTTGAGGAGATATACCGGCTCTTCTATCCTGGATGCGTTGCGGCGACGTTCCGGCTTTTGCAGGACGAGGGACTGTTTCACGAGTTGTTTGCCGATGTGCCTGTACTTGTGAAAGAGGCTGCTGCTGCCGATTCAGGCTTCTGGCGGCACCTCAATGCACTGGACTGTCTGGCCCGTGCCGGGCAGGTCCTTACGCCTGATGTGATGCTTGGGGCGTTGTTCGGCGATGCGATTCGCAGACGTACCGCGGAACTGGGACCCACTGCCAGAACGGGCGCAATGATGGAGGCTGCGGCAGAGGTGTTGACGCCGTTTTTCGCCAAGTACCATGCGCCACGTGCCGTCTTCTACAGGCTCGTTCACGCCTTCGGAAACATGATGCGAATGGAGCGCGAATCTGATCCGACACGGTGCATGCACCTTCTCGGCCAGGAATGGACAGGGCTTGCGCTTGTGCTTATCAGGATGGCGGCAGAAGCCGAAGGACGTGACGGGGCCGCGATAATGCATGCCTGGGAGGAGCTGCATATGAAGCACCCGGAACGGCATGGCGACCACAGGTCGTTCAGACGACGTCGCCCGCGCCGCGGGCATCGCGGCAACGACACTCCGCCTGCGCACGTTCCGCAGGGATAGCGCGACGTGCCGTCTACTCGATGGAGGCCTTATGGCCAGGGACAGGTACCACTACGTTTCTTGCGCCCAGGTCCCTCAAAGCAGTCGCTAGTGCTTGCGATTTCTCGGGCTCGCCGTGCACAACGAATGCCTGCTCCACAGCCGGACCCATGCGGGTGAAATACTCCAGCAACTCGCCGCGGTCGGCATGCGCGCTGAGGGCGTTGATAGTGTGAATACGTGCCCTGACTTCATAGATGTCGCCAAGTATGCGGACCGGGCTCTCGTGTTCCACGAGGCGTCGTCCCAGCGTATTCTCCGCCTGGTAACCCACAAAGAGTATAATGTTGCGCGGGTCGCCAAGGCCGTGTTTGAGGTGATGGAGTATTCGTCCGCCTTCACACATGCCTGAGGATGATATGATAACCATCGGCCCGGGCCGGTCGTTCAGCTTTATGGAATCCACAGTCTCGGTAACGTACGTGAGATCGCGGAATTCGAAGGGTTCGTTGCCTCTCAACATGAAGTCGGTTGTCTCTTCATCGTAGCACTCGGGGTGCTTGGCATACACCTCTGTTGCTCTGGATGAGAGGGGACTGTCGACTATGACGGGTACACGCGGGATCCGTCCCTCCCTGTACAGGCTGTTGAGGAAGAACACTATTTCCTGTGTACGTCCGACGCTGAATGAGGGGATGATCAGTTTCGAACGCTGGTTCGTGATGTCCTCGATGAAAACCTTCAAGCGCCCGACAACGTCAGCCATGGGTGGGTGCATCCGGTTTCCGTACGTGCTTTCGGTTATCAGCACGTCGATGCCAGTTACCTGTTCGGGATCCCGGAGGATTGGCATGCCGGCGCGACCGAGATCCCCCGTGAAGAGCAGGCGCCTTTTTCGGCCATTGCTGCCGCGGTATTCTATGACCGTGAGCGCGGAACCGAGCAGGTGGCCGGCATCGTACAGCGTCACACTGACGCCTGGGACAGGTTCAAATGGAACACCGAACCTGACCGGTTGTGCGTGCGACATTGCCGCATCTACGTCCGCCTGTGTGTATAGCGGTTCGAATGGAACCTTGCCCTGCTTGATGCGTTGTTTATTGACGTAGAGAACATCCTTTTCCTGCAGGTGGGCAGAATCACGCAGCATGATCTCGCAAAGATCCACGGTGGGATGCGTCATGAAGATGGAGCCGGCAAAGCCGCGCCGAACAAGCGTTGGCAGATTGCCGGAATGGTCAATATGCGCGTGTGAGAGCAGAACTGCGTCGATGGATGATGGAGGGAAAGGCAGGTTCCGGTTACGCTCAAACGCCTCTTTGCGATGCCCTTGGAAGATACCGCAGTCGAGGAGTATGCGTTTGCCGTCACAATCGAGAAGGTGCATTGAACCCGTTGTCGTACCGGCAGCACCATGGAATGTCACGGATGCAGTCATGTTGTCAGTTGTTCAGACTCTGGATAGGTGCAGGTATGTGTCCACCGTGAGCCACGAACTCCCGGCTTCCCGACGGGCAGCCTATCTTCATAACCGTACCTGATCCGAAAAGGCCGCCGAAACTGACCGGTTCACCCGCTTTCTTGCCTGGAACGGGTATCAATCGCAGGGCAGTCGTTTTGCGGTTCACCACCCCTATGGCGGCTTCATCAAGGATCATGCCGCTGATCGCCTCATGGGGTGTGTCGCCCGGGATCAGGATCATATCAAGACCGACAGAACAGACGGCAGTCATCGCCTCAAGCTTCTCAATAGTCAGTGTTCCATCCGCAACCGCCTTGGCGAGGGCGTGGTCCTCCATCACAGGAATGAAAGCGCCTGACAGGCCTCCTACGGAACTGGACGCAAAAGCTCCGCCCTTCTTTACGGCATCGTTAACGAGTGCAACGGCTGCGGTTGTGCCCGGCGCTCCAATCTGGCGAATGCCCATGGCCTGGTATATCTCACCCACGCTGTCGCCGATCCTTGGTGTCGGGGCAAGTGACAGATCCACGACTCCGAACGGGACTCCCAGCCTTCCGGCGGCTTCACGGCCGATGAGTTCCCCGGTCCGGGTGACGCGGAAGGCGGTGTGCTTGATTTCCTCGGCAATGTCATGGAGCGTGCACCCCGGCGTTGCGGCAACAAGGCGATCAATGGCCCGCTTCACGACGCCGGGGCCGCTTACGCCCACGTTTATGACGCATTCCGGCTCGCCTGGACCGAGGAATGCGCCTGCCATGAAGGGATTGTCCTCCGGGATGTTGGCAAACACAACAAGCTTGGCGGCGCCGAATCCGTCACGCCGGGCCGTAGCTTCGGCGATCCGTCGGATAACCCTGCCGAGCAGGATAACGGCATCGACGTTGATGCCTGCCCGGGTGCTGGCAATGTTCACGGATGCACATACCCTTTCAGTGCGGCTGAGGACTTCCGGAAGCGACTCGATCAGGGTTCTCTCGCCAGGGGTCATCCCTTTCTGGACCAGCGCAGTGAACCCGCCGATCAGATCAACTCTGACTTCTTCTGCCGCCTTGTCCATCGCCTCGGCGAGTATGATGGCCGCATCCGGCTTGTGCCCCTCAAGGAGTTGGCTGACCGGCGATACCGCGATACGCTTGTTGACGATTGGCAGGCCGAAACGCGTTGTGAGATCGTCGCATATCCGTACAAGGTTGCCCGCCCGTATGCGTATCAGTTCCTTGATGTCGCGTGCCGCGACGGTGGCGTCACGGTTGCTGCAGGCCAGGAGATTGATGCCCATGGTCACGGTCCGGACGTCAAGGTTCTCTTCCTGCAACATCCGTACGGTATGAAGTATATCAGTCTTGGCCGACATGCCTGTGCTCCGCAAGTATGTTCCGGACGGGACCGACTTCGTTTGTGACCCTGAAGATATCAGCATGCTGGAGGAAACATTTCAGGCTGTCCCGTGCGAGAAGGCTGCTCAGTTCCACCTGTATCTGCCTGATATCAAGGTGGGAAGGTACGGTTATCTCGCCGACGTGGGTCACCTGGTTGCCGGTGAACTCCACATACCAGTCCTCGACATTGATGTTCCGGGAAGCGAGATACGTGGTTACCTGTTTCAGTATCCCGGGCCGATCCGTTCCATGGATGGTCACAACATATGCATCCGAAACAATGCCATGAAGGGCAGGACGGGGCGGTTCATGCAGGCGCACGACCACGGAGGCTTCCTCCGGCTTGAATCGGGCAACGATCTCGTCGCGAAGCAGGTCGCACGTCATTCGCGATGCGCCGAATGTTGCCGTAAGGATGACAGTGAAATAGCCGGCAACAACCGTCTGGCTTATACCATCGATATTGCCGCCAGTGTCGGCGACTGCGGTTGTTATGTCGCGCAGGACACCTGTGCGGTCAGCCACCAGTACCGATATTACATAGCGATTCATTGGCGCGGAACAAGCGCGCTCAAGTTAGCAGAACGTGCAACAGGGTCAACGACAAATGCCAGCACTTGTGTCGGCAAAAGAACCGGGACGCCAGTGATGGACAGGCATGACCCGCACGCCCCGATACGCAACCCGAACCCCGGAAAACGCTTGCAATCAGGGTTGTCCAGCCGTAGCTTTACCTGGTTTGTTTATGGTCAGGAAAGGAGGGCAGTGTCATATCGGTAAGATCTGATGCTGGTTTCTTTGTAGTTCGGTTCTTGTTTGAGTAATAGAAAATCTAGACGAAAGAGGAGACATAATTCAATGAAGCGTTTGTTTGCAGCTCTGGTAGTTTTGGCTCTCGTTGCGGTTCCGGTTCTGGCAGCTGACGATGCGGCGAAAGATATTACCCTCAAAGGCAAACTGGTTAAGGCCGAGAAAGACGGCAAGGTCAGCTACTCCCTGACAACGGCTGACGGCGATGTGGCCGTTCCTGCCCCTGTCGCCAAGGAAGGCGCTGCGGTAATCAAGCTCGACGAGTTTGTCGGCGCTGATGTCGAAGTGGCCGCGAAGGGCACCGCGGCTGAGAAGGATGGCAAGAAGGTAGTCACGATCAAAGAAGTCGTGAGCGTGAAGAAAGTTGAAGCGGCAAAAGAAGCGGCGAAATAAGTTCTTCGCGTAGGTAAAAACACTGAACCGGCGGGGCCCTCAGGCTTCGCCGGTTCTTTTTTTTTTGTTTGTGGCACTGTCAGGAACGGGATGGCGAGCAACCAGGAAGAACCGGAGAAGGAACTACTCATGCGGTTTGTCGACGTACTTTGACAGCTTCCAGGTGTCCGGGTTGACCAGCGTAAACCACATCGTAGTTGTGGCCGTCTGTATGCGGTAAAGATCCTCGGATTCTTTGACGACACTCAGGATGTGCTTCTCAAAGCCTTTCCGGGCAAACTGCAGGTTGATGTCGTCCCCCACAGCGTCCTTGCCGGCAGGTCGTGTTTCAGCCGTAATGTGAACGCTGCCGGTCCTGCAAAATGATGATACTTGGACCTGGTCTGCGGTAGCCATTGCAGCCACGAACCGGGTGTATGTGTCAAAGAGGGGGAAAGGGATTGATTCGTCGGTCGTACACCGCTTCAGGAGCTCGTAATCCCCGGCAACGAGGGAACCCGCTGCAAGGAAGACGCAGAGCAATGTCGTGCTGAAACGCATGAAGAACACCTTTATCGCAGGATATCCTTCCGGTTCCCTGATAACAAGCTCACAACTGATGCCGTTCCTGGATGTGATGACGGGGTATCTGTCGGACAGACGGTTCCATTTCCTTGACTATCCACTTGCTGAACTGGTTCACTCGGTTGTCTATGTTGACTGTGAAGGTCCGGGTATTGCGAATGCGCAGGAAGAGATAAGCATATGAGTGGGATTCAGGACAATACGGGTAAGGAAGGTAATCTGCACCTTTGTAAGTCAGTGCAGGAAGAACTGCGTACTGATTCGCTCGGTGAAAAGCTGGATGTTGTTGTGGCCAATCTGCCGGCGGGCGAGGTAACACTGGCCGAAATCCGGGACCTGGTTGGGCAGGATGGCTTACTCATCCTGACCGCGTTTCTGACGATCGTTTTCATGGTTCCTGTTTCGATCCCCGGTGTAAGCACTGTTTTTGGCGCAGGCATCCTGTTGATCGGGATCAGTCGCCTGCTGGGTCGCAGCCTTTGGCTGCCCAGGTGGATTGCGTACCGGGTGCTGCCCGTCGACAAACTTCGCGTGTCGCTGAAACGTGGCAGTGTATGGGTGCACCGGCTGGAACGCGTCAGCCGTCCCCACCGGATGAACAAGCTGGCATCGACAGGACTGGTTGAGACTGTCAACAACTGCGCCTTGATCGCGGGCGCTGTACTGCTCATGGCTCCATTCGGCTTGATACCGTTCAGCAACACGTTGCCGGCCCTGGCACTGCTGTTCCTGGCCATCGGATTGCTGGAACGTGACGGCTTGTGCATCCTGCTCGGGCATCTGGCCAACTTTGTCACGGTGATCTACTTTGCATTCCTTATGATCGGCGGCACTGCTGCAATTTATGAGCTGTGGCGTCGGATCACGGGCAACGGCTGACGTCACGAGTTACAGGCAGAAGGCGGCAGCCCGTCAACACGCAGGCGGTGGGTAAGCCCTTGAACGGCATCCGTTGGGGTTCAATCCGTCGCTGACCCTGGGGACTGGGTTGTTTCCGCTGCTTGTTGGGGTTCCGGTGCTTTTGCCGCAGGTGTCAGGTTGATTATCCCTACGATGTGCAGGAATGTTATCAGTATTGCCACCGGGCAGACAAATCTAACAAAGACACCCCAGAGTGATGCGAGCGTAAGTACGTGAATGCTGGAGTTGTGCGCCGGGTCATCTTTCAGGCCTGCCATCAGTGAGAGAAGGTGTACATCGCCGAAATTGGCAGCCCCGCTGCGGATTTCATCAACTGCCTTGCGCGTACCCCACACCCAGCCTACAAACAGGCAGATGAACAAGCCTCCGAGCGGAAGCATCCAGTTGCATGTGAGGTTGTCGATCAGGTCGAAGAATGAGCTCCGTGCCGTGCCGAAACCGGCCACGATCATTCGTTCCAGGCCGGTCAGCGCATGCCAGTCGTTCATGCTGACAACGGTCAGGCACCCGAGGACGAAGATCGCGGCGCCCATGGACACGGATGCCGTCTTGCGCGACCATTTCCGTTCGTCCACCAGATATGCTGTTACGACCTCCAGCAGGCTTATGGCAGATGCCATTGCGGCGACGAAGAGCAGCAGGAAGAAGAGTGTTCCCCAGAGCGGGCCTGCGGGCAGGCGGTGGAAAACTGCCGGCACAACCTGGAAAACCAGCCCGGGCCCTTCCTTCGGTTCGAATCCCATCGCGAAAACCGCCGGAAAGATCATCAGGCACGCGAGGATAGAAACAATGGTATCAAGCGCCGTGATCCAGAGACTCGATGCAAATATGTTGGCGTCTTTCCTGACATAGCTTCCGTATGTGATCATGGCTCCCATGCCCAGGCTGAGCGTAAAGAAGGCATGTCCAAGCGCCACAAGAACACTCTGCGTTGAAAGCTTGCTGAAATCGGGCGTGAAGCAGAAGCTTACACCGGCCCGTGCGCCGGGAAGCGTTATCGCCCGCAGGATCAGTACCAGCATGATTCCGAAGAGGAGGGGGACCATCACCGTACACGAGCGTTCAATGCCTTTCTGTACACCCATGTAGACTATCACGGTACAGACGGACATGAACAGGAAGTGATAGAAGAGGACGAGCCCCACGTTCCCTGTGAAGATACCAAATGCCTCCTTGGCTTCGGATACCTCGTTGAAGGCAAGATTCATACCCGCCGCTTTCACGACGTAGCCTATGGACCACCCGCCAATTACGCTGTAGTAAGACAGGATAAGGAATCCGGCCACTACGCCGGCTATCCCGACTACCCGCCAGCTCTTCCAGAACACGAGGCCGCCAAGGAGCAATGTTACGGCACCCCAGCCCCATGCTTTGAAGCAGAGCAGGGCAATACCGGTGACAACAAGTCCGCCGCCAAGGAAATGGGCCAGTAGCGATGCCGGTGGCGTAAGCTGGTTGAAACAGCCCACCGGGTTGCGTTGCGTGTTACGCCCCATGGCGATCTCGCAGATCATGACCGGTATGCCAACGGCAGCCACACAGATGAGATAGACCAGGACGAATGCTCCCCCGCCATTTTCGCCGGTGATGTAGGGAAAACGCCAGATGCTTCCCAGTCCGATGGCCGAGCCTGCGGCTGCAAGGATGAACCCCCAGCGGCTACTCCAGTGTTCGCGAGCGGTTGGCGCGTCATTCATGATTTATGCTCCCCGGTGATAACGCCGAATTGCAAAACGAAATACACGATTTCGTTACCATTTCTGTCCGGCTAAACAAAGAACGAAAGATCATAACTCCAGGAGTTCCTGCACGTCTTCCCATGTGAGCTGCTGCATGACGTTGTCGTCCGATTCAATGGTGGCGGCTATAACACGTCGTTTGCGTTCCTGCAGCGCCAGCACCTTCTCTTCGATCGTGTTCCTGGTTATGAGCTTGATGCTGTAGACAGTACGTTTCTGACCTATGCGGTGGGCGCGATCCGTTGCCTGATCTTCTGCTGCAGGATTCCACCAGGGATCGAAATGTATCACCATATCGGCGCCGGTGAGGTTCAAGCCCACACCGCCGGCTTTCAGGCTGATCAGGAACAAGGGAATCGTTTTGTCCGAATTGAACTCGTGAACAATGCGGAGCCGGTCCTTTGTGGACCCGTCAAGGTAGCAGTAGCGTATGCCATCGCGTTCCAGCTGGTTACGGAGGATTGTCAGCATCCCGACGAACTGGCTGAACACGAGCATGCGGTGCCCGCTGTCAACTGCCTCATCGACAAGCTCAAGAAAAAGCTCGGTCTTGGCCGAGGGTGCGGCTGCTTTCAAGTCGGGGAGCTTCAGGAGATCGAGGTGGCAGCACGTCTGCCGCAATCGCATCAATGCCGTGAGAACCTCCATCCGGCATCGGTTGAAGCTCTTCTGTCTGACCATGTCCTGCAGTTTTGTGCGAGACTGATTCAGAATGGTCGCGTACACCATCTTCTGATCAGGTGACAGCTGGCACCACGAAGTCTTTTCAAGTTTTGGCGGCAGGTCGCGGGCCACGTCCAGCTTGCGTCTTCGAAGCAGGAACGGTCCGATCTTGCGCCGGAGCTTTGTCTGCGCAGGTTCGGCGTCCGGACCCCCGCGTGTGATGGGCATGTCATAGTTCTGCCGGAAACTGTCATGCGATCCGAGGTATCCGGGCATCAGGAAGTCCATGATCGACCACAGATCGGACACGCTGTTTTCGAGCGGGGTTCCCGTCAGGACGAGCCGGTGCCTTGCACGAATCTGTTTCGCCGCGGTGGCGTTCTTTGTCGACCGATTTTTGATATGCTGGGCTTCGTCAAGGATCATGGCGAGGAACTCACTTGAGGAATAGCGTTCCACGTCGCGGCGGAGCAGGGCGTAGGACGTTATCAGCATGTCGTACTTGTCCATGGTGTCCCAGTGGTCGTGACGCTCGGTCCCGGACAGGGGGAGTACCTTCAGGGACGGCATAAAACGCAATGCCTCTTCCTGCCAATTCTCGACGAGGCTCGTCGGACATACCACAAGAACCGGATGGTGCGCCTGGCTGTTCTTGTCCACAATTGTGCGGATCCATACAAGCGCCTGGAGGGTCTTGCCGAGGCCCATTTCGTCGGCAAGGATCCCTGCGAATCCGTTTTGCGACAGGAAATGAAGCCAGTTAACTCCGTCCTTCTGGTAGGGGCGCAGTATGGATGCGACGGCTGCGGGCAGGTTGGTGGGCTCTGCTTGCAGTGGCTTGTCAAACCGTTTGGTCATTGCTCGCCAGGAAGGGGAATCATCGACGTCCACGCCATCAAGCGCGTCAAGCGATGTGCGGACAAAGGGTGCGTATATGTCCTTCAGGCGGAAGGAACCGGCTGCATCGCCATCGGTTGTTCCGCAGTCGGAAAAGACATCGTGTAGCGCGGATATTGCATTGCCGTCGATGAAGAGCGTGCGTCCACTCTTTTCGATGAAGTATTCGTTCTTCTGTAGGGCGACCTGGATATCCGACGCGCTAACGGTGGCGCCGGTGGCGTCCTCGTAGGTGAATCCCACGTCAAACCAGCCGGCGCCGGGTGCATCTGCGAGGTGGACGACGGGGGTGACGAAGTCCGCCGTCTCGAGGCATACCGCTGCCTTGCCTTCTATCTCGATTTTCCAGCCCATCCGGCGCAGCATGGGGATGCGGCCGGCCATGAAATTGAGGACATCGCGTCTGCCTACCACTGGTGGTATCCCGTCTCCGGCGTCTGCCTTGAGGCCCATCCTGGCGAGGACAGCCAGTGCATCCGTTTCTGCTGCTTCGTTGCGGACCGTGTACCTCATGAGGTCGTCCGGATCTGGAAACGCAAAATGACCTTTTGCATCAGGCTTTCCGGCCACAAGTTCAACGTTTCGGTAGCGTGCAAAAAGCGTGCTGGAAAGAGACGCGAGGCTTCCCTGCACTTTGAGGCAAAAGTGAGGGGTTTCCATGTCGACGGTGAAGAGGTCATCGCTGAGCTCGGTTTCAAGAGCAATGACGCCTTCAAAACGTGAGAACTCCTGGCGGAAGAAAGGTATGACACCTTCTCGTGGAACCACGATTGGCTCCACGTAGAGAGCCTCGTAGGCGGGGGGGAGACGATTGGCCAGGGCCCAGAAGTTGCCTGCGCCATAGACCCATGCTTCGCGTCCTGCAACGAGGTGGAACGGAAACTCGCCGGGACGGACGAACGGCAGTTCTGTGTGAGCGATCAGTATCAGTTCGCCGGTTTCTCGATCCAGGTCGATACGGACCACACTCTTCATTTCCACGTTGTTGACCTGGACTGGTTCGTGCTGGTCCCAGTACAGCTGGCCACCTCGCCGTAACCGCACCAGGTTGAGGAAGTCGGCAGGTTTGCATGCAATCCTGGCCGGGATAGGCCCCTCGGCGATGTCTTCAAGGACGAACAGGAGTGCCTCGTCGGTTCGTTCAAACGAGTAGGAGAGGTTACGCGGAGCGTCGGATATTGGCACGGCCTTCTCGTGGTAGACGACATCGCACCCGACCTCGACGCGGCCGGCACGGTACTGCCTCATCCAGTCGGCAGGTAGAGTGAGTTTTACCGACGCGGGGCAGGCCCCGGCTGTGAACATCGGAACTCGTTGCAGGTACTCGGTGTCCGGTATTGATGCCAGTCGTTTTGCCCGGCGTTGCTCTTCCTGGTATTTCGCCTCGCGCATCGGATCTGTGCGCCTTCGTACCAGCATGGAGGCTATGGCTATGACGTGCGAACAGACAATGCCGCGCTCCCGGTTGGCATAGCACGGGCAGAGACTCTCGACCGTGCCGTCATGGTGCAGTTTGAGGGAGGTTGTGAGTTCCTGGTTGTTTGCCAGCACAGTGCCGCGTACTACGGGTGGGTCATATTCCGCTGACAGCACGAGGCCACGTTCGACCATCCGCTCGGCCTCCTGCACAACCTGTTCGCCAGCCCACTCCACAAGCGATTTGCGGGTGAACCCTGGTATCATGGAATTGGCCATCTGCGCGTCCGGAAACGGATAGGTATCTACGGAACTGTACGTTCCAGCATGCGGCACAGTCAAGTTGAACGGCTTGCGCGCGGTTCGTAACCTGTTGACCCAAGACCCACGGATTGCATATGATGGAGGGTAATGAAACGGATGTGTTTGCTTATTCTCTGCTCCCTGCTTGTTTCTGCCCATGCCCAGCAGGCGACCAACAAGCTTGCCATCAAGAAGCCTGCTCCTGCCGGAACCCTTAGTGACGAGCAGATTGCCGGGCTTAAGACTGAATGGAAAGACGATAAGGGGAAGACATTCACATTCAACGGCAGCCTGAGTGTCAATCTCGGGCTTGATAAGTCCAAGCTGGAGAAATTCCGCAAGTCCGGCAAGGTCCCGGTTCGAGTTCTCTGCAGCTTCTATGAGATGAAAGTTGATAATGGCAAGACACTGAGCAAGCGGATAGATACGGGAGATGCAAAGTTCTATGTCATGGACTTCGAGGGAACGATCATATTCAAGGAGTCCGAGTCACTTGCCAAAATGTGTCCTTCCTGAGGAGGCAGCGGAGGGTACCTCGGTGAGGTACCCAAATCAGGCGACTACACATTCGTGATCTGGACCGAGTACAAGAAGATCATGTACGGCCAGAAGGTCACGGTGAATCTCTCGCTCTGACACTCAAGAGTTGTGCCTTTGGGTCTTATCCCTGCCATCGTGTCGTAATGCTAGTGAGGTATTCAGAATACGGCAGTCACGGGGCGCTTCCACTATGCTTCGACTGAATACAGCCAGGCCTGTTGTCCAGGTGATCTCGGCTTTTCTGCTCAATTCGAACTTCCGGCAGAACTGGATTCTGTCGCGGTTCTGCCTGCCGGTGATGAACTGCGAGGCATGTGCCTGGTCATGGCTTGGCTGTCCGATCGGAGCCATGGGAAGCATGCTCGGATACCATGAATTCCCGTGGCTTGTAGTCGGAATACTGCTGGTCATCGGCGTGGTTGCCGGACGGATCTTCTGCGGTTGGATTTGCCCGATGGGGCTCCTGCAGGACATCCTGCATTCGATTCCCTCTCCCAAGTTCCGCATTCCACGACCCATGCGTTTCGTCAAGTATGCCGTGTTTGTTGTGTCGGTTCCGGTCGTTGCCTGGTTCCTTGGCAGGGAGTCGGGGTTGTTCTTCTGCGACTTCTGCCCGACTGCCACGCTGCAGGTCGTGATTCCGTCCATGATAGCTGATGGTGATTTCGTCGTTACGGGGATGCGCGCGGGGCGCTTTGCGATACTGGCCTTCGTGGTGCTGCTGGCGGTTGTCAATCACCGCAGTTTCTGCAAGGTGTTCTGCCCGGTTGGAGCCCTGATCGCGATAACCAACAGGTTGTCGCTCTTCCGGATACGTGTCGATTCCGGCAAGTGTGTTCAGTGCCGGAAATGCGATCGCTCGTGCCCGATGGATGTTGAGGTGATGGAATCGAGAACGGTTCCCCGTGATGTTCAGAAAGATGCCGAGTGCATCGAGTGCCTGCGTTGCGATGCGGTGTGCCCGGTCGATGCGATCAGCAGCAAGTTGTCGGTTCGGGGGCAGAGGACCGTATCAGCGGCGGAATAGTACCAGGGTGTCCTCGAGTTCGCCCACAACGACATCGATAGTCTTCTCGATCCCTTCAACTCTGACGGTGTACCCACCCGGTTCCAGGCCGTGGACGCGCGTCAGGCCGTGCTGGTTGGTGGGCTCGACTGTTGCCATGGCAAGTATCCCGCCGGCCGCCTGACCGGATGGCATCCGATAGACCGGTTTGCCCCCGCTGGTGGTAAGAGTGACTCTGTTCCCTGACGGTTCCGTGTCAGGTTCGGGCTCCACCTGTACTGTCAGCTGTCCGCCGGGTACAAGCGTTGTATGCAGGGAAGAAACCTGCGGAATGTTGACAGTATGGACCCCGACGGCATAGCCGGGTTTGACAACGAGGATGCGCCACGAACCATCCGGTATGCCAGGCTCAAAGGCACAGTGCCCGTTCTCGTCTGAAACACCGAAGGCCACCGGTTCACTGTCGGGTATGGATACTGCAAGCAGTGCCGCGCCGCAAACAGGATTGTCCGTGATATCGTTTACCGTCGCTTCGACCATGGTGCCTGTGACGATCTCTAGAGAAGTCGTAACGGGTGAATCGTGCACAACGATTTGTGTCCTGGAGCTCCTGCCGTCCTCGTGATAGGCGATCAGATCATATGAGCCGCTCTCCACGCAGTCGATTTCGAACCTGCCAGAGGGATTCACTCGCGTCCAGCGGGTCTGTGCTTCACGCATAAGTCGCGACAAGCCTGTCGGATTCATTGAGACCATGGCCTCGGCAAGTGATTCGCCGCGCTGCCTCGTCACGCACCCTGATACCTGCGTCCCGTTGATATCCAGGGTCAGCCTGTCCTGTCCCTGGGTGACTGATGCCATGCCGCAGAATGTGGCCATCGGTATGATGTCGGGGTCGCCATCCTGGAGCCGGGCCGGGTAGATGTAGTAGACGTACGATCCGGGCTGCAATCCGCCGATAGAGAAATGCCCTGTTGCATCAGTCCTTGCCTGCATCTCGCCGCCGTAGAGATCAAGTGGTGCTGCCGGACCGCTGCCTTCTGCCACGGGCATCAATCCAACAGTAACGCTGCTGACTGATGTGCCATGGCGTTTCACGATGCCATCGACCATTCTGTACGCGGTGTCAATCCGGAGTGTGACGTTCGTTGCTGTGCCATCGGTGAGGGCAACCGGCAGTGTGCGGCCGACAGACGTTCCGGAATCTGCCTGTATTGCAGGAGTAAGGATGTAGTATCCGTCAGGGACGTCCGCGAATGTGAAGCCTCCCGATACGTCGCTTGTGGCCTCAAGAATATGCTCAGGGTCAAGACTGTCCGAAAGGAGGATGAAGCAACCCTGGAGCGGTTTGCCGGCTGGTGTCAATACGGAGCCGGTCAGGATGTTGAGGGCCGGGATCGAGAGGCGCAGTTGCAGCGACTGCCCCCGGAGGAACACCTGCTTCTCGAGGATACACCTGGAATCATCGGCGCCGGAGGCCCACAGCTCCAGGTTGAGCATGCCGTCAGGGAGGCCCTTGATGAGAAACCGGCCAGTCCCGTCGGGCTTCACACTCAGTGATGAAGGGAAGGGGTCGTCAGTATCGGAAAACTGCGCCAGAGACTGATAACTGTCGGGGCGTGCCGTGATCTCTATGTTTGACAGCGCCACGGTCTGCGCAACCGCACAGACTATCCCTGACACGGACAGACCAGCCGCCAGGCGGATGTCGCAGTTCGTGGGGGGTGTGTGCGTGAGAAGGGTATAGTCGAGATTGGTGGTCCATGGGAGGTACGGCTGTCTCCACGCGTCGAGCCTGTAGCAGAATCTTGGCTGGACCGTGAAGAAAAAGCGGCCGTCGTTGTCCGTGGTACACTGTATCCGGTCTCTGTCAGTTTCTCCGGGTATGGAAAGTGACTGCCCCGTATCATCGGAATCGACCGGGATGACATGTATGGGCAACGCCGGAACAGGTTCACCATCGATATCCCTGGCGATGCCGGAAACCACGAGTTGTTCGCCGGGGCTGAAGATGATGTCTTCACGGCCTGCTTCAACACCGCGAATCCGGGCAAGAAGCACGCGCGTTCCGTTGTCAACGACGTACGCGGCAATGGTGTAGCTGCCGGTTTCCAGGCCGGTTATCTCGAATCGCCCTTTCCTGTCGACCAAGGCACGCTTGGCAATGGCATACCCCGTCCCTTTGTCCAATGTTGATGCGACTACTTCGAGTGTGCTTGACGCGGTGTCTGCCGGCATACGAACAGTTCCGCGGACGGCAAGTCCGTCCGGCAGGACGATTGTTACGGGTACGTTTGAGCCAGATTCAACACGGAACGTACCGATGCTGGAAAGGTAACCGGGATGGCGCACCTCGAAGCGATAGTTGCCTGGGGCGAGGTCCTCCAAAATAAAGTGTCCGGTCTTTCTGCTGCGTGCGTAGCAGGAACCGTCGGCCGGGGGGGCGAGACTGTTTTCGGCCTGGTCCCGTGGCCAGGCGACTATGTCAGCGGCATGCACAGGCTTTCCTGAGCTGTCAGTCACCGTGCCTTGGATGGACCAGGCACAAGCGACTACCACGTCGATGGAGTTGGTGGGTCCGTCCAGGACGGTCACCTCGCGGCTGAACGGACGTATTCCCGGCGCGTGCACTCCTATTGCGTATGTTCCGGGCGCTATTCCCTGGAGCACCGCCATGCCGTTTGTGATGGGCACATCGGCATGGTCATACCCGGAAGGACCGACTGTTTCCTCAACCGGGACCATGTTCACCCGCACGCTCAGCGGCATCTGTACGGGACCGTTTGAGACCACCATCGTCATGGTCAGCTTTCCGACAGGCACGAGCATAAAGTCGTGTTCGGTTACCTGGCCGGCCTCAGAATGTATGACAACGCTTTCGTTGTAAGGTGCGGCATGCAGGGGGTGTGTGAGCGTAAGAAAGGTCTCGCCATCAGGCAATCCGTTGATGACATACTTTCCGATGGAATCGGTGATAACGTGTGCACCTCGGTCGGTCTGCAGTGTGACGCCCGGGATTGGCTGACCGTTTATGTCTCTGACAACACCGTGGAATGACGCCGCGAGTCCAAGAAACAGTTCGACGGCCTGGTTCGAGGCAGCAACAGTAACGGTTGTCGGCTGCGCGCAGTAGAGATCGGACCGGACGGAAATGTCATACTCGCCCGGGCTCAGGTCACGGAACAGAAAACTGCCTGCGTTATCGGTTGTTGCCGTGGCCACCGGGACATAGTGATGACATTCAGACGACTGCAGCCTGAGCCCTGCTACGACGGCTATGTCCGATGGGGAGGAACCGGGAGGAGGGACGGCCGTTCCTTTGATCCTTCTGTCACGGGAAACGGTGATAGTTTCCACATTGGTGTCGTCTGCGGGCGGAATGTGGGCGATTCCATAGCAGAGGCGACCGGATCGGTCCTCCACGAGCAGGCGGTAGTCGCCCTGTCTGTCATTGAAGAAGACTACAAAGCTCCCGTCTTTCCCGGGAATGGCCCTGGCTATCTCGACAGGTGCCACAGGTGTCACCGGGTCTTCCGCCATTGTCGTTATGAGCACTGCAAAACCGGGCTTAGGCGCATGGCCTGATGGATCGAGGATCCGTCCGCAGACCGAGGCAGCACTTGCCTGGAACGGAAGAAGCAGCGACAGGTATGCGGCCACCATGTGAAGCAAGGCGGGGAGCCTACGATGGCGGGGCATCTGCAGGGCGTGCTGGAGCCGGCTAGCCATGGAACTCCCGGACTGCATTCAGCATGGCCACGATATTGTCTATGGGAGTGCAGGCCTGGATATTGTGGATGGAGTTGAAGACGAATCCACCGCCGGGCGCAAATATCCTGCAGCGTTCCAGCACTTCTTTCCTGACCTGGTCGGGTGTGCCGAATGGAAGTGTTTTCTGCGTATCGACACCGCCACCCCAGAACACAAGCTTGTCACCGTATCGTTTTTTCAGCCGTGCGGGATCCATACCCCTGGCCGAACACTGAACCGGGTTTACGATGTCAAACCCGGCGTCGATGAACCTGGGCATGAACTCTTCCACGGCACCGCAAGTATGCTTGAATGTCTTCCACGCCGTATTCTTGTGTATCCAGCCGTTGATCTGGCGATAGTAGGGCGCATACAAGGCATCGAATGTCGCGGGTGAACAGAAACTGGATGTCTGGGTTCCAAAATCGGTTCCGCACACAAAGACGGCATCAACGGCGTCCCCGACGACTTCGCGCAGTGTCCCGAGATTTCGGATGCCGATCTCCGTCTGCCGGGCAAAAACGGCATGGATGTAGTCCTGCCTTGTGACCGTAGACATGTACCATTCAGCCACGTCACGTATGCCCCTGGGATGCTTGAGGAAAGGGGCGGGCACCAGTGCTATGTCGCCAAGGGCCGTTCCACCGAAAGTCGCTATCACAGCCCGGCCTGTGCCGCGTGTTGCCGCGGCAGCTGTTTTGAAGTGCGCCAGGTCTGTGTCGGAGAGGGGCTGAAACTCCTCCAGGTTGTCCGCCGGATCAAGCCGGGCCTCGTCAATGGGCTCCTGGCGGACTATCGTGTCGAAGAAGAAGCCTTCCGCAGGCATGCGTCCGCTGGGTGGGGCTGAATCATCGCCGCCGGGGTATATGAGCAGGTCCCCGTTTGTGCCGGTGGTGGTCTTGAAATGCTCCGATACCAGGACCACCTGCCCCCATGGGAGGCGGAACTCGTGCCAGTTCTCGTTGGCAAACCCGAATAGTGTGTTGCGGCCTATTACCCCGGCAACATCGAGGTTCATGGCATCGGCAAGATCTTCATCGATCCATCCGAGCATCTGGTAAGGCTCGAAAACCTTCACAGGTCTGTGCGGTAGCTCGAAATGCTTTCGCAACTGCTCAACGACGCTGACATGTATCCCGGTTACCGCGGTGCTGCCAAAGTCGAGAGGAACGTAGTCGGTCTCGGAGTGTGACAGTGCTGCCTTTACGCGTTCACGATGGTTCATGGCCCGTACCTCTGTGGTGCCGGCAGGCAATGGTTCATTGCGCGACAATACGACGATCAATCTTGCCTCTAATGGCATTCAGCCAGATAGAGGCGCGTTTGTCGAGAGTCCTTGTGATCTCAATGCCGATCGTCCATTTCCTTGTCTTCTCGTCGGCCCGGCACCATACGACCCGGCCTGCGTGACGGAATGCCACCGGGGGGTGCACCATTGCAACGGAGAGCATCACCCTGCTTCCGGCCGGGACAGCGTGCGGCACCACGAGCTGGACACCACTGGCGGACAGGTCAGCTGAACTGCAGAAAAACGTGCGATGCTCGAGGTCGGGTGCGCCGGGCGCCGAGAACACCGAAACAACAACCTGGGTCTTCTCCGGGATGCGTGTTGCCCTGCGTCGTTCTGCCATTTTGTTTTTCCTTTCGTACGCTACTAACGTGCCATGCGTATGTACTGCCGGACACGGTCCGGGGTTGTGATCGCCGTTACCGGACTGCCAAGACTCATGACAAAACGTTTCTGTGCCTGGACTGCAGCCTGTTTCTGTTCATGAATAGCCTGGTGCAGATCCTCGCCGGTGCCGCGTTCCAGGACGTACATTGCGTCGAGGTTACCGAATACAACAGCACGTCCTCGTACGCGGCGGATAGTATCACCGACAGATATGGTGAAGCCTTTCTTGCTTTCTTCAAGGGCAATCGCATCGGCTCCGATAGCAAGGATGTGGTCCCACTTTCCATCCGGGTTTCCGCAGTAGTAGTACACGCTCTTCATGCCCTGCCTGCGTATTTCCTCTACCAGCCGGGCGACGAAGGGGACATTCAATTGCTCGAAGGCCGCCGGGCTGATCATGTCGGTCATGCATTCCTCGATCCAGACCACCTTCGCGCCGAGCGCGGCTGTGCACCTTGCCTGGTGCAGGCGGTGAGGGAGGATTCGGCTGCACGCGTATGCGACGAGGTCGGGTCGATCTGCGACGAGGGTCATCATGGTCTCGAAACCCCACAGACCGTAACAGTTCCAGAATGGGGATGCTATATGCTGGATCGGCATCAGGTTACGGCCAAAGTCATGCAGGATCGCTTCCGCGGCATCGAGGCCGCCGAATGCCTCAATGTCCGTCTCACATGGGGGCGGGAAACATCGTTCCACGGCAGCACGGTTCATGGGTATGCTCGCCGGATGGGCGGACTGGACCTGCCCGTCGGCCAGCCAGCCACCGGGCAGGCGCCGTTGAAGGGGGTCGCGTACCCCGGTTCTGCGATTCACACGCCAGGCCTTTCCGCCATCGTGCTCGATCCGGAGCTCATCGCGCTGGCGTTTCGTATAGGAAAACGGCAGGTAGAACCAGTCCTGTCCTATGGCGGCAGCCGCGTTGCGTCGCCACTCAACCTCCCGTTCGACATCCGTCTCGTGGAGGTACCACCATGGACATCCTGTTACGGCATCCCAGTGGTCCCTGAAGTAGATATCCTCGTAGGGGATGACCACGGGCATTTCGTCCGCGCCGTCTGGAGAGAAAGCGGATTCGACTAGTTGGCGTCCGGTCATGAAGTCCTTCCGCAAGTACATCCGTCAGAACGGCTGTTGCCTGGCGACCTCGATCAACTTGAGCATGTTAGCCACGGGTACATCGGCGGTCAACGCGTGGGATGGCGCGAACACGTATCCACCGCCTGCCGCCATGTTCTTCAGGAGACGGGCGGATTGTTCTGCGACGTCAGCCGGCGTACCGAACGGGAGTGTCTTCTGGACACTCAACCCGCCCCAGAAGGCCAGTCGCCCCCGATACTCTTCCCGGATTCGCCAGATATCCATGACTTCCGGCTGAAACGGATCAAACACATCGACCTTGCATTCGACCATGGCCGGAAGAAGTAACTGGACGTTGCCGCAGCAGTGGTGACTCACCAGCAGCCCGCATTCGTGGGCGGTGTCGCACATCCGGCAGAAACGCGGCTTAATGAACGTATCCCACATGTCGGGGCTCATGATGGGACCGTTCTGTGATGCCCAGTCGTCACCGAAATGAACGGCATCAACGCCGGCCTGGGCAGCGAGCCGGATCACACCCGTGTTGAAGTCGGCAATTCGGTCCAGGAGCTCGTGGACAAATACCGGCTCCGTGACCATGTAGACAAGCAGATCCTCCATGCCGGTGAGGGCCCATGCCCGCTCAAACAGGGCAAAACCTATGGAGACCATCTGGAAATGGTCGGGATAACGTAACCTGTTCTGTTGGGCCCGGTGATATACTTGGAGATCTCCCGGGGCGGGAAACGAAAAGCCTGCAAGCGAAGGCTTCGGCAGCGGGTGCTTGTCAACAACGCCAAGCGTTCGGTCGGTGGTCCTGTTCCAGATGACCCCGAAGAAGTCGCGGAAGTAGCCTTTCTTCACTTCCTCCCACCCGTGATTGGTGTGGGCCGCCACAACGTAGTTGCCTGTTTCTTCAACCGGGTCAACGGGCCTGCCAAGGGCATGTGTCAGGTTCAACATGGCCTCATCGGTGAATTTGATGCAGTATGGTACAGGACGAACTTCGCGGTGTGCAAGGGCCTCGCGGAACGCTTCGCTTCGTGTCATGAACGGGCCCTGTACCCAGGCTGTGCCTGGATTGTCTCGATCATTGCGACCAGGTTTTCAACCGGCACATCACCTTCCACGGAATGGGCAGGCGCGAATATGTAACCGCCGTTGCTGCCGAGCTCGATGAGACGCCGGACTTCCCTGCGGACATCATCCGGTTTGCCATAGGGGAGGGTACGCTGCGTTGAAAGGCCGCCGAAGAACGCAAGGCGCCCGTGGTAACGTTTGATGAGGGCAGCCACGTCCATCACTTCTGGTTGAAACGGGTTGAAGCAATTGAGGCCTATTTCGACAAGATCGTCGAACAGCTCGTCAACCTTGCCACACGAATGGATGAACACTTTGCGCCCGGCTTTTCGTATCTCCCCGTACATGCGCGCCAGGCATGGCTTTATGAACTCACGCCACGGGCCGGGTCCCATCTGCAAGCCATGCTGCTGGCCCCAGTCGTCGCCAAGCTGGATCGCGTCAATGTCGTACTTCAGTGCTTCGCGTATCTGTATCAGGTTGAAGTCGGTGATGGCTCCCAGGAGGTCGTGGACAAAGTCCGGATTCTCGATGAAGTCGACCATCAGGTTTTCCATCCCGCGCAGACACCACGCACGTTCGTAGAGTGAGAAGCCGATATAGAAGACACGGTAATGGTCCGGGCGCGCGGCCAGCGTGGCCGGGATGTCTTTGAATATCGCAGGGTCAAGAGGGTCAGGGAAGGAGTAACCTTTCATTGTCGGTTCCGGCAGAACACAGTTTGCTACCACACCGATGTCCTTGTCGACACTGCGATCCCATATGACGCCGAAGGGATCGCGAACGCGGTCTTTTCCGGCGGATTTGGCGAAGAAGATACCGTTACCTACGCCTACCTCGTGGTTGCGGAGGACACTCTCTACTCTGCCGTGGCCGAAATGGCCTTCCAGCTTCTCGTAGGCTTCCAGCGTGAAACCCATCTGCCATGGCACATACGGAGGGCGTTTTCCGTCAACAGTGCAGCGGATCACGTCGCGTGGTGTCATGCCGACTCCTTCATGGCTTCGTCGATCATTGCCACGATGTTTTCCGGGGGGATATCGGCCTGCAGGGTGATCCCCGGTTCCAGTATGTAGCCGCCGCCGCGCCCCATCTCGCGCTTCAGACGCCGCACTTCAGCCTTAACCTGTTCCGGTGTCCCCTGAACGAGAAGTGTCTGGGTTGGAATTCCGCCGCAGAGGGTGACCTCCTTTCCAAAGTCGCGCTTGAGGGCAAAGATGTCCATGGCCTCGGGCTGGATCGGGTGAAGGATGTCGAGTCCTATGTCGATCATGTCCCTGATTATCGGGACCACGTGCCCGCAGGTGTGATGGAAGACAACCTTTCCCCTGGACTTGGCCATGCCATAGATCTCGGCCAGCAGGGGCTTGACGAGCTTGCGCCAGTCTTCGGGCGAGATCAGAAGCGATCGCTGGACACCGTAGTCGTCGCTCATGGCGATGCCTTCGAAATCGAAACGGTCAAAGAGAATCTCCATTGTCTCGAGGACCCGATCAGCCAGCGCGCGCAGAAGTCCCTGCACAAACGACCGGTTGAGCACGACGTCCATGAGCAGGTCTTCCATCCCGCGCATGAAGGTAGCGCGTTCCCACAGGTCACCGACCCACATGAACCTGAAATGTGTTTCCTCTTTCCGGCACCAGGCGGCCAGGTCCTCGAAGCGGTAGTTCAAGTCAACGGCCGGGAACTGGTACTTGGACAGGTCGGGTTCACGCAACACGGGGTCGAGCGGGCTACCGCGGTCGATGGGGCTTGTGGTCCACAGGACGCCGAACTCGTCAATGGCTTTTGGGCCGTACTGCTTCGGGTCGGCATAGAGCGGCTTGATGGACTTCGGCCCATTCATCCGGATCGGTATCCTGACGGCATTTGCCGGGTCAGGTCCGTAGTGGGCTATTATCCTCTGGAGTGCCACGGGCGATGGCAGGAACTGGTATGGAACCGCACCAGTATCCTCGTGTCTCAGCGTTGCGCGTATCCATTCTTTGTCGTCAGCCGGACGCATCGTGTCTCCATCGGAAACACGGAAAGGATGCCCTGTGAGGTCCGGTTGGTCAAATGGATTTGCCCCGGCCGGGCAGGCGACAAAACACTCGAGATGTGAACCAGCCGTTCTATTTCCCGTCCAGCACTTCGCGAACCCTGCGCGCGAGTTCGTCACGGGTGAACGGTTTCGAAACAACGACGATGTCCCTGTCGAGTATGCCACGGTTGGCTATCACGTCCGGGGTGTAGCCGGAGATAAACAGGCACTTCAGTGCCGGCATCTTTGCAGCCAGCTTTTTCGCCAGATCTGGTCCATACATACCAGGCATCACTATGTCGGCAATCAGGAGGCGTATGCTGCCTGAATTTACTGCCGCAAGACGCAATGCCTCGTCTGGCGTCTCCGCGGCCAGGACTTTGTAGCCGAGGCTCTGCAGGAACAGTGAAACCGTTGCCCGTACCGGTCTTGCGTCTTCCACGAGGAGCACGGTCTCAGCACCTGTCAGTTGCCGCAGAGATACCGGTGCAGTCGGCGCATCAATCGCATCACTGCAACGGGGCAGGTAGATCCGGAACACGGTCCCTCTGCCAGGTTCGCTGCTGGCGTTTATGAAGCCGCCGTTCTGTTTCACAATGCCGTGCACCGTCGCCAATCCAAGGCCGGTGCCTCCACCGACCGGCTTGGTTGTAAAGAAAGGTTCGAACAGGTGTCCGAGCGTATCTGTGTCCATGCCGCACCCTGTGTCGCTGACGACCAGTTCTGCATATTCGCCGGGCGCGACTTCGCCGTATCTGGTGGGACCCTCGCCGGTGACGGTAACGTTGGCTGTCTGTATTGTGACCTTCCCGGTCCCGGGGATGGCGTCCCGGGCATTCACGCAGAGATTCGCAAGGACCTGGTCAACCTGGCCGGCATCTATCTTGACGGGCCAGATGTCCGGGCCGGGAACCCAGACCAGATCAACATCCTCGCCGATCAGCCGGCGCAGCATCTTCAGTATGCTCTCGACGGCTTCGTTGATCGCCAGCACACGGGGAGTAATCACCTGTTTACGGGCGAAAGCCAGAAGCTGGCGGGTCAGGTTAGCCGACCGCTCGGCGCCACGGGTGATCTCGTCAAGATACTCACGAACGGGTTGTTCCGAACCGACGACGTCGCGCCCAAGTTGTGCATCTTCCATGATGCCCACGAGGTACTTGTTGAAATCGTGGGCCACGCCACCGGCAAGCCGGCCCACTGCTTCCATCTTCTGGGCCTGTCGCAGCTGTTCCTCCAGCCGACGGCGCTCCGTGATGTCGTGGACTATGGAATGAAGCAAGGTCCTGCCCGCTACTACGATCGTGCTGGTGAATACAGCCACGTCCCTCACTGAACCGTTTGCCAGCCTGTGCCTGAACTCGAAATGTATTCGCTGCGCGGTTCGGGCTTTTTCAATCTCTGCTTTGACCTGTTCGGGGGAGAGGGTGTTGATGTCCTGGATACGCATCTGCTGCAGTTGAGCACACGACCAGCCGTAGAACCTTTCCGCTGCGGCGTTTGCCTCTACTATACTGCCGGTATCGGGATCGATGAGCAGTTTGACAGCCGTGTGTTGGTAGAAAAGGTCCCGGAACTTCTTCTCGCTGTCAGTCAATAATATGTTCGCATTGACAAGATCTCGCGTCCTTATCCGAACCTGCCACCGAAGCAACAGTATCATCAGGAGGGTAAAGACCAGGAAAACGACGATTCCCCTGAGGACCCAGACCAAGTATGGGGGAACCATGACGCGCGTCGGGGCTTCCATCCAGCGAACAATGGCCCGGTAGTAGGCGGAATGCGGTTCGGACTTGAGCGCCTTGAGGTTTCTGTCAATGGCTGCAAGGAGATCGCTGTTCACACCCCGGTGTGCGGCAAAGAACAATGAGACCGGTTGAAAAACAACGGGGGTCTTCTTAAGGCCGTACTGCGTATGGAAATAATCTCCGAAAAGGTTGTTTGCGACGACCACATCAGCAACGTCCTTTGCCGTCAGGCGAAATGCTTCGTCATATGATCTCGTTTCGACGAAAGTGACATGATAGCCGAACCCGTCAGCCCACTGCTGCAGAAAAGGGCGCTGGACTGAATCCTTGAGCAGCGCAATGCGAAGGCCGTTTAGATCAGAGATCTTTCCGACCGGCTTTCTGCTGCTGGAATACAGTGCCGACCATGCGGGGATTACCTCTTCATCGTGGAATGCAAAGTGCTGGGCCCGCTCCGGCGAGTAGGCCACGTCGGGCATAAGGTCAATGGTTCCGTTACTGAGGGCTTCAAGACCTTCAGCCCATTGACATGGAACGTACGTGATCTGCCAGCGCTCCTTGCGGGCAATATCGCCCAGGATCTCGACAAATATGCCCGAGGGGATTCCGGTTTCATCGGTGTATATCTTTGGCTTGTTTTGATAGAGGCCGACACGAATCTGTTTCCGTTCCTTAGCTGCTGTGTCGGGGGTGCCGTATAGCGCTTCGTTTCTGAGGCCGTTCTCTCGTTCAGGTTTGCTTTGTGCGGTGGCAGATTGGGCTGCCCGGCCATATGAAGGCAGTACTGCCAGAAGCGCGAGAACTGCGGTGAGAGATGCGAGCAGACGTTGGCTGAAGCATGGCAGCAATCTGTAAGGACTCAGAGTCATTGCCGGCCCTGTATCTTGTGCGTGCCGTCGAACACCCGGAGAAGGTTGTCTCACATGCCGCACATTCACTACTTGCGAGTCTGATGTTACGCGGGAAGAACAGGGGAAACAACGTCAAAGTCTCAGCTTAACGTCGGGCGGTAGTGTTGTCCACTATGCCGTACCGGATCAGGGCGCCGGACTTCTACCTGATGCGAAAAAGGCTGAGGTCACGGATGGTGACCTGGCCGGCGAACAAACCGCGAACGCGGCACGTAAGGCGGGATGTCCGTGAAGGAAGAGAGAGAGTCTTCCTGACATATGCCCATGAATCCCTGGTATTTTCCACGGGCTCCTTGACGAAGAACTGGTCCCGGACTGTCTCGGTTCCGTCTTCATTCGTAACCACCAGTGATACGACAAGAGTCACTGTGCCCTGGAAACTCGATGACTTCCTAAAGCTCCCCTGGACCTTGAACCGCATACCGTTCCGGACACGGACAGCGGGCGACGACAGTTCGACCGGCTGCGCGGAATCACTGGAGGAGATCATGAATCCTGTCACCGGGTCGTATGCGACGGACTGCACGTTCCGGTCAGCCAGTACAACAGAGTAGCCCGGAATTGGCTGGTTTGCCGCAACTCCGGCAGAGGGTACTGGCAACAAGCTGCGGTCCGACCCTGCCGGGAGAGCGGCAATGTCGGCTGAAAGATAGTCGTTCAGTACCAGCGGGTCACGGGTCGACTGCCGCGATACGACAAACCCGGCTCCAAGAAGCAATAACCCGGACGCCACGGCGGCCATCGACGTCCTCTTCCACCGTCCGAGGCTCGTACGCAGGGAGTCAATCGTTTCAACCTGAACCATGCCGGCTCCGGCCCTGGCCGGCCCTTCGATTGGGGCAAATGACAACTGTTCGCGCAACGGTGGTATTGCCTGGCGGGGATCGTATCGCAGGAATGCGCTGCCCTCGGACGGCAATTGCGCAGCAACAAGCGCAGCTTCATAGGCATCAATATCGAAGGGGATCCTGCGCCAGCAGACCGTCCCGGCCTCGGTGTCGAAAAGGCAGTAGGTGGCGCGGATGTCGCGATCGCGCGGGTTGCCGACGGAACCAACACTCACCAGGAATCGCTTGCCTTCCTCGATAACGAAATCCTGCGGGGGCAGTTCGTGAGTTGTTCCACTGTTCCCAATAACAAAAATGGCCGGCTTGTGTGTATGCCCGACGAACAGCATGGGTGTGTCAACTGCCTGCCATGACGGAGCAGCATCAGCCGGGTCTATGACGTAATTGAAGGCGGCAGGTTCTACAAAGTCGCCATGCACACATCGAAACGAACCGCCGTCCAGGGTCAGGGGAAGTGAGGAAAGAAAACGAATGGCTGAGGAACCGACGTGCGACCTGGTCCAAGTGATGATGGAAGAAGCATGGTCGTTGAAGCAGTCGAGGCTGAGTTTGCCGGCCAGTGCGGCGTCATGGTTGCCCATGACCATGTGGTCGGCATTTGCGTGGACTGACTGCAGCACGCGCACGGGGTCAGGGCCATAGCCAACAAGATCACCGAGTACGAGGATCTTGTCCGCGCGTATGCTGCGGATATCCGTCAGTACTGCGTTCCACGCCTGAAAATTGGCATGAATGTCCGCTGTTATTGCGTAAAGCATGGATTCGTTCGGGCCCGGCCAAGGACTCGAAGGAATTTGCCAGAAGGTGAATGGGCTGTCTGTCAGGCAAAACCTGATTTCTTGTGTCAGGGGTTTACCGACAGCTGAGGAGTCGAGGAAACGCCGATGGACGCCGTCCTGTTCAGAGCTCGCTGATAGGGCGAACTCTCTGGGTGAGCCGTCTCCCTGTCTTCTGGCTCGGCCTGAGGCCTCGCCCTACCTTGACGGAGGATACATTCGGGTCATGAACCGGAGCGATTGGGCTGGAGAGGCCCGGGAAAGTGGATCAGGGGCGACTCACCCGCCGAATTTGCAGATGGTGCAGTGACGGCAGTCCAGCGAACTTGGCGGGGTAAAGGTTCGGCCCTTGCGCGCGGCCAACTTGAACTGTATGCGGTTCATCACGCCCAGCAGAATGCCTAGTGTCAGGAACCCCCCGGGCGCCAGGATCATGAGCAATGCGGGATGGTAGCCGGCGACGGCCCATTGGAGGCCCGCCTTGCTCCAGAGCGTAAACGTGCCACTCCCCAGTACTTCCCTGATGGTGGCCACAACCATGAGAGCAAGGGTAAAACCGACTCCCATGCCGATTCCGTCGGCGAGGGAAAGCATCACGGGGTTCTTGCCGGCATAGGCTTCTGCGCGGCCAAGAATGATACAGTTCACGACGATCAGGGGGATGAAAATACCGAGGGCCTTGTGCAGTTCATGTGCGTATGCGTTCATCGCGAGGTCGGTGATAGTCACGAATGTAGCAGCTACCACTATGTAGCAGGGGATTCTGACCTTGTCAGGGATCACGTTGCGTAGGGCCGAGATAGCCATGTTTGAGCAAATCAGCACGAAGATGACGGCCACGCCCATGCCCAGGGCATTCTCCACCGATGTTGTAACAGCGATTGTCGGGCACATGCCAAGGACAACACGGAATACGGGAATCTCTTCCCAGAGCCCCTTCACAAGTTGCCTGAAGAACTTCATTGCCCTGCTCCCGTTGCCGACGGTGCTGTGGTGCCGCCGTTGATTTCGGATTCATGCCTTGCGAGTACTTCAAGCCCGTTGCGAACGGACTCGGACACGGCGCGCGAGGATATCGTGGCACCCGTGATGGCCACTATGTCGCCGCCGTCCTTCTTTACCCTGGCCCACTGCGCATCGCCAGCGGCCCTGCCCTTGAACTGGTCACGGAATGCCGTCTCCCTGATCCGGGCACCGAGCCCCGGCGTCTCTTTTTCCGCCTCAAGAATCTCGATGCCTGTGACTGTATGGTCCGCGAGTGTCCCGGCAAGGATTACGATTCGACCGCCGTAGCCGCGCATGGACTCTGAACGGAATGCAACCCCGACGACGCGGCCCTGTTCTTTTGCAGGGTAGAAGGTCCAGTCCTTCTCGCCGTCGCGTATGGTGACGGCATCGGCCAGCAGGTCATTGTCGCAGGCTGGCAGAACCTTCTTCAGGGCGTCCATCGTTTCCGCTTTCCTGGCGGCCTCGATTGGCGCCTTTGTTGCGCTGTTTGTCCAGGCCAGCAGGAAGCCGGAGACGAGACAGAACACCGTCAGCACCACGACCAGTTTTACCAATTCTTTCATATTCTCACTTGCGAGCTTCGATCGCATGGCCGAACACGCGCGGACGTGTTGCCTTGTTGATAAGGGGCGTAATCGAGTTCATGATCAAAATGGCAAAGCTGACGCCCTCGGGGTAGCCGCCCCATTTGCGTATCAGTACGGTCAGGATGCCGCACCCGATACCGAAGATTGCCATGCCGGACTTGGTGACTGGGCTGGTAACCATATCGGTGGCCATGAACCATGCCCCCAGCATGACACCGCCGCTGAGAATGTGAAAACATGGAGACACGTTGTGTGCCGGATCGACAAGCTGGAGGACCGTTGCGAAGACTCCAACCGTGGCGATGAACATAACGGGCACCTGCCAGTAAATGCAGCGCCGGGTGAGGAGGTATATGCCGCCGATCAGCAGGGCCAGCCCGGACACTTCGCCGATACATCCGTTACGCGCCCCGAGGAGGAACTGCCAGGCTGTTGCACCATCGAACGCAAAGGGAATACTGCCCGTGCTGTCGAGGGTTGTCTTGAGCAGTCCGAGCGGTGTGGCTGTCGTGACGGCGTCAACCCCGGCGGCCGGGGACGGGATGTTCCACGTCGACCACGTTGTCATATGGACAGGGAACGACACCAGCAGCAGAACGCGGCCCATCAGGGCTGGATTGAACGGGTTGTAGCCGATGCCGCCGAACAGTTGCTTGGCCACCACGATCGCGAATACCGAGCCGACAACGGCCATCCAGGTCGGGAGGGCAGGGGGCAGGTTGAAGGCAAGCAGGATGCCAGTGACGACGGCGCTCAGGTCACGGACCGTAGCGTCTCTCTTCATTGACTTGCGGGCGACGAACTCGGCCACGACGCAGCTTATCACGCAGGCGACGGTGAGCCGGACCGCGTTCCACCTGAAGAACCAGCAGGCTGCAACCATGGCGGGTGTAAGCGCAAGAATGACGTCGAGCATGATCCGCCGGATCGACGCGCCGGAATGCGCGTGGGGCGAGGAACTCACCACCACCAGTGGTTCCTTTGCCGGTACTGCGGATGCCGGTGTATCCGTCATGCTTTCTTCTCCGCCTGTTGCTGTTTACGCCGAAGCATGGCGCGGGATTTGCCCGATCGCATATGTTGCACCAGCGGGCGATGCGCCGGACAGCAATATGCGCAACAGCCGCACTCGATGCAGTCGAGGACGTTCATCGCTTCCGCCCCCAGGTAGTCCTCCGCTTCAAGCATCTGGCTCAAATCGCACGGCATGAGTCTCATGGGGCAAGCGTCAACGCAGCGCCCGCAGGAAATACAGGGTGAGGATTCGAATACCGAAACATCCGAGGGCGGGACCAGCAGCAGGCCCGATGTTGTCTTCGTGGTGCAGACTTCCATCCCGAACTGGGCCAGCCCCATCATCGGTCCACCGGCAATCACCTTGGCCACGACACCGCGCGTGCCTCCACACGCGGCAACGAGATCGGCAAATGAAGTTCCAAGACGGGCGCGGATGTTGCCCGGCTGGACAACCGGCTTTCCAGTAACGGTCGTAACGCGTTCCACCAGCGGGTATCCGTGTACAACGGCATCGCAGATCGCTGCCGCAGTGCCGACATTCTCGACCACTGCCGAAACATCCATGGGCAGGCCGCCGGACGGCACTTCGCGCCCGGTTATGGCGAAGATCTGCTGTTTCTCGGCGCCCTGCGGATAGGAAGTGGGCAACACGACGATGGCGGTATCGCCCTCCGTGTTGCCCATGGCCTTTTCCATCGCGGCAATGGCTTCGGGCTTGTTGTCCTCAATTGCCACGCGGAGAGTTCGTGCATTGAGGATCTTGCGGATGATGCGGCATCCGGTCCAGACCCGTCCAGCCTGTTCAACCATGAGGCGGAAGTCGGCGGTAAGGAACGGTTCGCATTCAGCCCCGTTGATGATCAGGGTGTCTATGGTCTTGCCCTTTGGTGGCGATAGCTTCACGTGTGTGGGGAACCCGGCCCCGCCCATGCCTGCTATGCCGGATTCGGCCACGCGGGTGATGAGGGCTGCGCTGTCGGCCTCTTCCCACTTCATGGCCGGCGGAAGGGAAGGGGACCACTGGTCCTGCCCGTCGGGCTCGATTACAACTGCCTGCGCCCTGGTACCTGCAGCCGTGATGTCTTCGGCAACATCAGCAACCTTGCCGGATGTTGGCGCGTGCACCGGGCTCGATATGAAGCCGGCCGCATCGCCTATCTTCTGTCCGCGGAGAACGGCATCGCCTTTTTTGACATTGGCCTTGGCCGGGGCTCCCAGGTGCTGGGCCATGGAAACACGCAGTGACTTCGGCACAGTCAGCTCACGAACAGCCGAATCACGGGCGAGTTCCTTGTGATAGGCGGGATGAATTCCGCCCAGCGCCTTGCGAACTGGTTTGAGTATCTGTGTCATGCCTGCTGAATACAGTGACCCGGGCATTTCTGAACCAGGGTTTCCGCTTCCTTGGTGATGGGTTTGGCGTAGTCGACGACGGCCAGTGCGCCGTTCATTGCGATCGCGCTATCAGGCGCCAGCTTGGTGCACAGCGTGCATGCGATGCAGCCGACCTTGCATGCCTTCTTGACGATCGGCCCCTTGTCAAGCGAGCTGCAGAACACGTGGAGGTGGCGGCTTTCGGGAACGAGCTTGATTAGCTTGCGGGGACAGGTCTTTACGCATTTGCCGCAACTGATACAGAGTTCAGGGTGGACCATCGCAAGGTTGCCATCCATCGAGATTGCGTTTACCGGGCAGGCCCTGGCGCACGAGCCGTAGCCGAGGCATCCGTAGCGGCAGATCTTGTCGCCCCCGTCAACGGCGTTGGCTGCAGCGCAGTCGGCCACTCCGTTATATAGGAATCGGCGCGGTGCATTCCCCGCATTGCCGCGGCACAGGACGATCGCTGCCTTCTTCTCCGCCACTTCCACAGTCACGCCCATGTACTTGGCAAGCTTCTGGGCAGTCTCGGTCCCACCAACCGTACAGAGGTTCAGTTCTGCCTTGTCGAACAGGATGGCCTTGGCGTATTCGCCACATCCGGCCCAGCCGCATCCGCCGCAGTTACCGTTCGGCAGGATGGCGCAGATTTCGGCCAGACGCGGATCCTCCTCAACTGCGAAAACTCTGGCGGCGATAGCCAGGATCGCCCCGCAGCCTATGCCCGTCAGGGTGAACACCACGAGTGCTGTTGTGAGGGGACCCATGCTATTTCACCAGTCCTGCAAATCCCATGAAAGCCATGCTCAGCAGCCCCGCGGTCACCAGCGCTATCGCGGTGCCGCGCATCGACTGCGGTGGGTTGGCGCGGTCTATCTTTTCGCGCAGGCCTGTAAAGATTATGAGTGCCAGCGCGAAACCGGAAGATGCGCCGAACCCGAATGCAAGGCTCTGCAACAGGGTGTAGTTCGCCTGGATGTTGATTACGGCCACGGCGAGCACGCAGCAGTTCGTGGTGATCAGGGGCAGGTAGATGCCGAGCCCGCGATGCAGCGCCGGGGTAGTCTTCTTCATCACCAGTTCCACAAACTGGACGAACGTGGCAATCACCAGGATGAAGGCAATGGTCTGCAGGTATCCGAGCCCCATGGGGTCGAGGATGAAGCGCTGGAACAGCCACGTCACGCCTGATGCGCAGGTGATTACGAAGATAACGGCCCCGCCCATGCCGCCGGCGGTTGAAATACTCTTGGAAACGCCAAGGAAGGGGCAGATACCGAGGAAACGGGTGAGGACGAAGTTGTTGACCAGTACCGCACCGACGATAAGTAGTATGTACTCTTTCATTTTCCGACACGAAACGGGCTACGAGAAAATAGAAAAAAAAGGCTCCCAGTGGAAGTGTTTTTTTGGTCTTTCCAGTAGCAGGAATCGCCCGGCTCTGCCGGTATGGCTCGCAGAGTTTGAGAGTTGCGGGAGTTGTTTGTGCTGCATCATGTGGCTTGAGGCTGATGCAAATCTGTAGCCGGGGTCGCTGACCCCGGACCGGCCTCACCGAGGCCGGCTACTTGTCCCGGCCAGGAAGAACTCGCGTCCGCCTTGCGTACCGGGGAGTTGACGGTTGACATCGCGGGCGGGCTTGGTGAGGATAGCGACGTGCCTTTCAAGTGCGCCCATGCACGGCGCTCGTAAACTATTGAAGAATGACGATGAAGATTCTGGTTGTCGGATCCGGCGGGCGTGAACACGCACTGGTGTGGAAACTGGCAAGCGACAGTAAAGGGCCCGAGATATTCTGCGCGCCGGGAAATGCCGGTACGGCCGAGCTGGCCACAAATCTGCAGGTAGGCGCCGAAGACGTTGAAGGCCTGTGCAAGTGGGCCGGGACCAACAAGCCCGATCTCGTTGTTGTCGGCCCGGAAGCGCCCCTTTGCGCCGGGTTGGTGGACAAGCTCAACGCGATGAATATCAGGGCGTTCGGCCCGGTGCAGGCAGCTGCACAGATGGAAGGCAGCAAGAGTTTTTCCAAGGAAGTGATGGAGGCTGCCGGAGTCCCGACTGCGAAGGCCAAACGGTTCACCGACGCCAGGGCGGCAATCAAGTACGCGCGTTCCCTTGGCACCCCACTGGTGGTCAAGGCCGACGGATTGGCTGCGGGGAAGGGCGTGAGCATATGCCAGACGGAAGCAGAAGCCGAGCAGGCCATCCGTGACATGATGGAAGCAAGGGTCTTCGGCGAGGCCGGAGCGCAGGTGCTGGTAGAGGAGTTCCTTCAGGGCGAAGAAGCGTCGATACTCGCCCTGGTTGACGGCCATACGGCGGTAATGTTGTCCTCCGCCCAGGATCATAAGAGGATATTCGACAATGACGCCGGTCCCAACACCGGCGGCATGGGCGCATATTCGCCGGCCCCTGTGGTCAATGACGGACTCTGGCCGACCATCCGTGAACAGGTGTTCGCAAGGACCCTTCACGAACTCAATCGTCGTGGCATCGTGTACAAGGGCGTGCTCTATGCCGGGCTGATGATACACAAGGGGTCTATCAAGGTGCTCGAATTCAACTGCAGGTTTGGTGACCCTGAAACCCAGGCGATCCTGCCGCGGATCGACGGTGACCTTATCCCCGCCCTGGAGGCATGCATAGACGGGAAGCTGAAGCCGGACCTGTTGCGCTGGCGCAAAGATGCCTGTGTTTCCGTGGTGATGGCGTCGGGCGGGTACCCGGGCAACTATGCGAAGGGGAAACCTATTACCGGCCTCAACGAAACTGCTGTTCTCAAGGATGTCGTCGTCTTCCACGCGGGGACTGCTCTCAAGGACGGCATGGTCGTTACTTCGGGGGGGCGTGTGCTCGGGGTGACTGCGCTTGGCCGGGATCTGCCTGCAGCCGTGAAGCGGGCCTACGAAGCTGTTGACTGTATCAGGTTCGAAGGTTGCCAGTTCAGGAAGGACATCGCGCAGAAGGCGTTCAAGAGACACTGAGCGGATCCGGTTGAACATGATGTTTCTACGGGAGTGTTCAGGGTATGCGGTGTTGTAGGAGCCGTAACACTTTGCGGCGAGAGTGTGATGCAGGTTGCGGGCTTCGAGTGAATCGCCGAACATGGTTCGGCTCCTGCAGTCGAGTTGAATGTTGGGGGACTCATGAATAACAGAAAACCGGAAGTATCCATCGTTATGGGCAGTGATTCAGACTGGCCGCAGGTCAGTGAAGCAGTCAAGATCCTCAAGGAATTCGGCGTAGCCTGCGAAGCAAGGGTGCTCTCTGCTCACAGGAGTCCGGACGCCGCTGCAGAACTGGCCCGGAATGCCGGGAAACGCGGCGTTCGCGTCATCATCGCCGCAGCCGGCGGCGCCGCGCACCTGCCCGGCGTGCTGGCCGCACATACCGTCCTGCCCGTGATAGGTATACCCGTGAAGGGCGGAGCACTGAATGGAGCCGACGCCCTGCTTTCAATGGTCCAGATGCCTGCCGGCGTTCCGGTGGCAACCGTAACGCTTGGAAGCGCAGGGCCCGTGAATGCGGCAATTCTTGCAGTGCAGATACTGGCAACCGACCGGCCGGCCCTCGGGAAGAAACTGCAGGAATACAAGCGCGGCCTCCTGGGCAAAGTGGGCAAGGCCGATGCGAACGTGCAGAAAGAACTCGCTGCGTTGATGGGTTGAACGCAGCTTCTTCAGTCAGGAAGTTCGACGGTGTATAACACTTTTTGTTTCAGGAATATCATCGCGGCTACAAGCGTGGTCGTTCTGTTGTCTGCCGGGACGCGTTCCATGGCCGTAGGCGATTCAGTGCTGGACAGGCTTGTTAGCGTTCTCAATGAGTACCATGCAGGCGGGACAGCGGATGTCAGCCAGGTTGCGTCCCGGGCCATCATCCGTTCCGTTGATTCGGAGGCCAGCCTTGTGCCTGCGGACAGGACAAACGTACTGGGCAGGACCAGTGAGATAAAGAGGGAGGCCTGGTCCGAAGGCCTCGTTTACTATCGCCTGGCAGGACTGGACGGGACTGCCGGGAGCGACCTGGCGACCCGTCTGCGCGGAGACGGGTCCAACTGCATGGCGGGCGCGGTGCTCGATATCCGGGATGCCGGCGGTGATTCAGCTGAAGCCGTGGTCGACATTGCATCCTGTTTTGTGGCGCCGGAGACCGTGCTGTTCCATCTTCGACATCAGCGAACCGGAATGGTGGCAGGATACGCTGTTGCTGCCGGTACAAAGCAGGTCACGATGCCGGTGATGTTCCTGGTGAACACGGCGACATCGCATGCCTCGGAGATCCTTGCCCGTGTGCTCAAGGGGCGGAAAGGCGTGATGCTGGTCGGCAGTCCGACCGCCGGACGGGCTGGTGTCAGGGAGCTGGTTCCGGTGACATCGAACCTGTACGCTCACATTGTCACCAGGCTTGCGGAAGCGCCGTCGCCCGATGTCGTATGGACCGGCGCAGTGATGCCGGACGTCGTGAGTCCCCGCGGCTTCGCCGACAGCATCGCGGTAACGGAAGTGCCGACGAAAGAGGATCCGGAGAAACCGATCTCGGAGCGCGCGAAGGCGGACAGGGAATTGATGCGCAGGGTATGGGGTGATCCACCGCTGGCGCGTGCTGTTGACATACTTCTCGGCCTGAGGATACTGACCTATGCAAGTGGAAGCACCAACGGTGCTGCGGGCGGCGACGCGTTCTGATGGTGATGTCGTGCGGCGGGTGGCCGATGTGATTTCACGCGGCGGGCTGGCAGTGATCCCGACCGATACGGTGTACGGGCTGGCGGTACGTGCGGGTGACGATAAGGCGTTGCGGCGGATATACGATGTGAAGGGCAGGGAAGAGGGAAAGCCTGTTCCCCTGCTCGCGGCAGGGCTGGAGTCAGTGGAGGCCGCCGGCTTCATCCTGGGCAGGGCCGAGCGGTGCATGGCAGATGCATTCTGGCCCGGTGCGTTGACGATGGTACTTGCGGGGGCGCGAGGCGGCAGTGAGGGGCTCCGAGTACCGGACATGGACCTGGTCAGGGAGCTTCTCCAGGCGTGCGGCGGGGTTTTGAGGGTTACGAGCGCTAACCGCAGCGGCGAACCGCCGGCACTTGAGTCGGCAGAGGCGATACGGTTATTCGGTAGCAAGGTCGACATCGTACTCGATGCCGGCAAGGTCACCGGCGGGGTTGCAAGCACCGTGGTGAGAGTCCGGGGCGAAACAGTCCAAGTGCTGCGGCAGGGAGCCATTCCTTCCGCGCGGCTTGCCGAGGTAACGGCCTTGCGTATCGAGGAGTCACCGACGGGCAGATAGAGCGGAAATGAACGAGAAACGCAAAATAGTCTTTGTATGCACCGGGAACGTCTGCCGCAGTCCAATGGCCGAGTATCTTCTTCGGAGCCGGCTTTCGCTCAACAGCGGTTGGAAGGTGTCGTCGGCGGGTCTTTCCGCCGGCAACGGCATACCTGCGAGTCGCCCCGCGGTGCAGGTGATGAAGGAATTCGGAGTGAATATCTCATCGCACCGCAGCCGTCCGCTGGACGGGACCGAGGCAAAGGCGGCAGACATTATCGTCGTGATGACGAAGGGACAAGAGCAGGAAGTTAAGAACAGGCACCCGGAGGCAAGCAGCAATGTCTACCTGTTGAAGTCCTTCATGCCCGGAGGAAGGACCGACGACCTGATTGATCCTATCGGCCTTTCGGAAGACGTCTACAGATCGGTGCGCGATGAAATTGACGTGGCGCTTTCCGGCCTGCTACCATTCATGTTCGCAGTTGAAAAAACACCAGAGGGAAGATGAGAATTGTATTGGGTTCGGATCACGGCGGCTTGGATACAAAGAAGGTCGTGTTAGCTGCCCTTGCGCAGCGCGGTATCGACACAGAGGATGTCGGCTGCTTTACAAAGGAATCTGTCGACTACCCCGATTTTGCGCAGGAAGTGGTTACCAGGGTCCTTGGTGGACGCGCAGAGCAGGGGATACTCGTCTGCACAACAGGCATCGGGATGTCGATGGCGGCGAACCGGTTCACCGGGATCAGGGCGGCTCTCTGCCTGACACCGGACATGGCGGTGAAGGCCCGTTCGCACAATGATGCAAACGTTCTGGTGCTCGGCGGCGGACTGGCTACGCCCGAACAGGCCGTCACGATCCTTGACTCATGGCTCAAGACACAGTCGCCTTCCGAGGTCCGGCATAAGCGTCGGGTTTCAAAGATTAACGTGGCTTTAGCGCAGGCTGCCGAGATGGCGCCGGTGGCATCCGACGATCCCGAGATATTTGCCGCCATCGAGAATGAAATCGAACGGCAGCAGCAGACCATTAACCTCATCGCGTCCGAGAACCATGTCTCTCCTGCCGTGCGCCTGGCGCAGGGGTCGGTGCTGACGAACAAGTATGCCGAAGGTTACCCGGGGAAACGCTGGTACAACGGATGCCAGTTTGTGGATGAAGCCGAGCGCCTTGCCATTGACCGGTGCAAGAAGCTGTTTGGTGCAGAGCATGCAAATGTTCAGCCGCATTGCGGCAGTTCGGCCAACATGGCCGTCTATTTTGCTGCGCTGAAGCCGGGCGACACGATTCTCGCGATGCGGCTTGCACACGGGGGACACCTGACGCACGGCAGCGAGGTCAATTTCTCGGGCCGGCTTTTTGACATAGTGCCGTATGGCGTTTCCGAGAAGGATGAGCTGATCGATTTTGATGCGGTGGCAAGGCTTGCCCGCGAAAGGCGGCCGAAACTGATTGTTGCCGGGGCAAGCGCCTATCCGCGCGTGCTGGACTTCCCGAGGTTTGCCGAGATCGCAAGGAGCGTAGGTGCGCTGCTGATGGTGGATATGGCGCACATTGCGGGACTGGTGGCTGCCGGTGTCCATCCAAGCCCTGTTCCGTATTCAGCCTATGTAACAAGTACTACGCACAAGACACTGCGCGGGCCGCGCAGCGGCCTTGTCCTGTGTCGCGATATCTACGGCGCCGAGCTGGACAAGCAGGTGTTTCCGGGAATACAAGGTGGACCTTTGATGCACACTGTTGCAGCGAAAGCGGTCTGCTTCCATGAAGCGCTAAGGCCGGAGTTCAAGGAATACGGGCGGCAGATTGTTGCGAATGCAAAGGCCATGGCCGATGTGTTTGCGTCCAGCGGCTTCAAACTGGTCTCCGGCGGTACGGACAACCACCTCATGCTGCTGAACCTGGATGCGGCCGGCCTGACAGGCAAGGACGCGGCCGAGGCGCTGGACAAGGCCGGGATCATCGTCAATAAGAACTCCATCCCGTTTGACAAGCGCAGTCCGTTCGTGACGTCGGGAATCCGGATTGGCACACCGGCGGCAACCACCAGGGGCATGAAAGAGCCTGCAATGAGGCAGGTGGCCACGCTGATAGTTGACGTCCTGCGCCACATAGGTGACGAGAAGACGATCAAGAAGACGCACGATGCCGTTCTTGAGCTTGGCGCCGATTTCCCCGCCCCGTGATCCGCAGCCTGTCAGCGTACATGTCCGTCTGCTGTTGGATTGTCGCTTGATGGCGTGCTGCCCGGATAGAACGACTATATTCTTCAGGTAGGGCGGGGCCGCTGGACCCGCTGCAACGCGAGGATAAGCAGACGGCGTGTTCGGCGGACTTGCCCTGCCTGCCTTTGCCAAAGCCTGACGGTTCCGGAAGCAGTTGGCGTATTACAGGGTGTAGGTTGAGGTCGACACAAATGTGCAGCCGGGGTCGATGACCCCGGACCGGCCTCACCGAGGCCGGCTACAATTGAGTTGCTGGGATAGTGCCTGGGCACGCGAGGGAATCACATATCCGGTGGGATTATTGAGGGATGAATCATAGGCAGTGCCATTGCATCTGACAGCACGGGGGCATGTGTCTCTTCCGGTATCCGCGTGGCACCGCGTCCATCTGCGGTTACGTCTCTTTCTGACAGTCAGGTTGCCGCAGGTCCGCGCCTGAGCAGTCTCCTCGCCGCCGCGGCCTGGGATAGTGATTTCAAACCCGGCACGATTCGGTTCAGCGCGCCAAACTTGGCCTGGCCCGCATGCCGCGAACGGTGAACGATATCTGTTTCCTCAACAACTCCGCCCTGTGCAGTGATCAGCTCCGGTATATGGCAGTGAACCTGCCCTGCAGGGTCGGCGCATGTGGCGGGTATCGGCTGGAGGTACCGCGAGCGCGCGATCCAGATGCCACACCCTGTATCCCGTACCTTCCGGCTGCCCAGCATGAGGCGTTTGGTGATGCGGCCTATGCTGCTCGATATGAACCGTAAGGCATGGTCATGGCGCCGGCTGCGGATGCCCCAGACAGCATCAGCCTTCCGGATGGATGCTTCGTGTAGGAGTTCCGGAAAGTCCTTCGGGTCATACTGCCCGTCGCCATCCATCATCCCTGTCCATTCCGTTGTGACAGCCATGAACCCGGCCCAGAGAGCACGGTCCTTGCCGCCGTGTGGAACGTGAAGGGCCTTCATGCGCGGATGAGACCGTGCGTACTCATCGAGGAGGGGACCGGTACCGTCCGTGCTGCCGTCGTCGACGACCAGCAGTTTCACGCCCGCCAGCGACGGCGTGGTCTCGAACTCGTCGAGCACAGCGACGATGCACTCGCGCTCGTTCCACGCCGGGATGAGGACGGTGATGCCACCAGTGGTCGCTTCGGCATTGCCCGGAAGGGAATCGTTGCGTGCCGCTGTCTGTGTCTCTTCTGTGTTCGTCGATTTCATTTACGTTTCCTATTTGACGCTGCCGTTGGCAGGCAGCCCGACGTCCAGTACGATGTCTTCTGTTTCCCAGATCTCGCTCCTGGCGTTGTCGGGAAGCGTCAATGAACCTCCGGAATCCTTCAGATCCTTCCCAACGGAATAGATGATGCCCTTGGAAGCAGAATACCGGAACGGTTTCCCATCATAGGGGTCGATCGGTATCGATGGCAGGAACTCAGGCACGAGGGCCTGCAGATCGCCGGGCAGCTTGCCTTCCTCCTGCCGGTAAGCATTGATTGCAGCGAGGACACGGGTGGCTCCTACGCTGAACTCTGTCCTGCATTTGCGCTCGAGGATGCTGTCACGGTTCGGACTCAGGACTTGGTACAGGACCCTTCCAATGGCGTTCGGATGCGTGAGTAGCGAGAACGCACTTGGCTTCATGAGAGGAGTCTTATCGGTGCGCAGATCCATGGCGGCGTAGGGTCGTGGTGCGTTGTCGATCACTCTCCTGTAGATATCGGCAAACATGGCTTTGGTTCTGTTTGGGTGAAAGAAGTAGCGGGGTATTCGTTTCTGCCCCAATATACTGCCCAGTATTCCATGGGCAGTACCTGTCAGCGTCTCCTTGCCGAGTGTGCCGTCTGCGATCCCGTCAAAGATACTCACCATCGCCCTGTACTCCGCCTTTGTGGCACGGACCAAGCCGCTGTCGAAGGAGACGAGTCTGGCCAGTTCTTGCGATAGCGTCAACAGGTCCGTCTGCGGTGTGGCCTCATTACGGGCCAGGGCCTGAGCCTGTTCGAAACCCGAACCCATTATGGCTATCCCAACAAGGTATTGGATCAGTGTTTCCGAATCTCCTTGGACCAGATAGCCGAATTGCAGCAGTGATACACAAGTGCGCATTGCCTTTGCGTGTTTTTCTGAGAGTCGCTCATGCTGCGTCTTGACGGCCAGGAGTCTGCCCATATTGCGCAGAAGGCTGATATACGGTACTTTTGCGTCAAATCGGGTCACTTCAGGCACGCTGCACTCTGTGCATGCCAATCCTTTTTCAATTGCCGCAATCATGTCTGTGTTGCGCGCGATGATCTCCCTGATGAAACTGTCATCGACAGGTTTACCATCGAGGTAATCAACGATGACCTGGAAATTGGTCGGCCAATAGAATGAATTGGTTGCGGTGGAAAAGTAGGTAAAGGCGTTCTGTTCCGGAGGCAGTTCCGTTCTTTCCAGGATCAGGTCCGACGTATCGGGCGGCGGGATATCCCTGCTGCCAATCAGGATGAGGCAGAGGACGCCGAGGAAGATGATGATGACCGCCAGCCCGAATATCTTCTTCATGGTTCTCCTTCGGGTTCCGCTGCGACCTGTTTCCCTTCGAACATGCTCCGGTATCGTGATGGATCGAGGAAGACCTTCTTGAAACGACGGATCATGGGTGCGCAGTTGGCGCCGTCGGCATAGCGGTGGTCGAATGTGAAGGTGAGGATGGCGGAGTTGCAGGGAATCACCTGTCCGTTTAAGACAATCGGTATTTCCCTCGGTTTGCCTATACCGACGATAAGGGGACAACGGGTATATGGCGAAAGAGGGATGAACGCGTTCTCGATTCCGAGGGAACCGATGTTGGTGATCATTGCCGAACCGAAACGGTCTTTGGGCGTAGCAAGGAACGGGATCGACATGTTCAGCACATACTGCATGAAATCCTGGAATAACAGCAATGGTCGGAGGATGAACGAGGGCAGGGGATTCACGATCTGCTGCACCTTGCGGTGCTCCTCGTCCCTGCCGTGACGCAGGTCATCTGTCTGTGCCTGCGTGATATTGGCCACTTCAGCGAGCGATCTGCTGTTCACGTCACGGATGACGAAGCCGGACAAATCCTTGCCCCGGGTGGTCTTCAGGAGTGTCGAGATGAAGATGTCGACCTGTTTCCGTTCGTACAGGTTTCCCAGCCGCAGGACGTGGTTGAGGTCTGGATATACCTTCAGGCAATAGGCGGCAACCTTTGTGACATAGTGAGTGAGCGTGAGCGGTGTCCCGGAAGGGAAGGTCTGGAGGAAGGCCAGTGCCGGGTCAACTGGCAGGTCGAGCATGGCGTATGTGCTCGGATCCCGTGGATGCCGCCAGCTGGCTATCGCAATCTTGCGATAGCTTGTCAGTTCCTTCTTTCTGCCTAAGTCAATGTTCATAGCGGAATCAATACCCCACTGGTGGTGAGAGTACGCCGGGCCGGGGGCCAGGACAATGCGAAAGGCACAGAAACCGTGACACGTATATGTTGGAACAGGTCTTGCGAATGCTGGTGGTGGAACGCGCTGTCCCTAGCGCGTTTCTGTGCCTGGAACCTGGACTGGGTTCGGAAGCGGCGAAGGGACTCGCCGCTCCACCTGAGAGCAGCAAGGGTCAATTGGCCACAATGCTGGTTGCCAGGTTTGACCCTTGTTCCTGCCGGAACGATTGGTTCGGCGGAAGTCCGACTCCAGAAGATGACAGCTGCTGTAGCCGCGTGACGAAGGCACGCGCCTCAAGAAGAAGCTGTCTCAGGGGCATCCCGGGCTATTGTTTTTGTATATGCCGGGGTGAGAGCCTTGAGCATGGGGTAATGTCTGACGTTCAGCGTCTTCAGTTCCGCGTGTTCAGACTCGGCTGTGGCTGCCAGTATGGCGTCCGCCAGGCTGATGGCGTGTGACTTGTGATAGTCACGCTTGTACACCCCGCCAAGCCGGGCAATTGCCGCGGTGACAGGAACTACCTGGAAGAGGGAGACAAAGGCATCGAGCGCTTCCAGTTCCTAATACATCATCACGACCGGTGTCAGGGTCAGCAGTGGATCGACAATCCGCGCGTAAGGTATGTCCAGGCGCGGGGCCGGCATGTTCTGTACACCGGCTTTTCGGCTCACGAGGCCGTTCGCCCTCCATTCCCACGAGAAACTATCGATCGGAACATGGAGGGTGAGGCCTCGCCGAACCGTGGCCGCCCCGCGTTACCGGTACTACTCACCCGAACTGGCATATCTCTGGCTCGGAGGCCATGGTGGCCTTGGCGTCCAGCCTGAATCGGCGATACTGACGCCTGGCAAAGAAGATCGCGTAGATAACCTGCGTGTACTCGCCGACTGGCTGGGCGGGATGGACCTTCTTTCCTGTCTTGCAGAGACCGTCCGGATAAGGCGTTCGGAACAGTTTGATCAGGTCTGCCGCACAGGGTGGTTTCCCAAGTCCGTTCAGGCCCCGGGCGAGCGACTGCTCCTGCCGGTCACATACGCGCCAGAAGGTCTGGTCCGGGCCATCCTCCGGAAGTCCGTACAGCAGCCGGTACTCATCCCGTCGGGCGCGCTGGTACTTGCCCTGCGGGGAATTCGGGTCACGACAAGCCATGCCGCTGACATGGGTTTGGCCGTTTGTAAGCTCGTAGGGCTGGAAGAAGTTGCGACTCGTCTTCTCGATTGCCACCACGTCGAAGGACTTGTCATAGACGACCACGTTGCCGCCGCCCCAGAACTGGGAGTAACGGCGGAGGAAATCCACGACCTCACGCGTTGTCTCTGCGTGCTGGCCGCACATGGTAAAGACGGGCAGGGGGAAGAGCTGCTCGGGCTCATCGTCGATATGCAGGCCCGACCCGACACCGTCGGCCACCCAATTGACCTGGTCCCAGAAGAACTCGGAAGCAGGGAGACTAGTGGGCAGGGGTGGCATGGGGTGCCAGTCGGAGGCCAGCGGGTCATCCACGTTCTTGACCGTCATCGGTCCTTCGTCGCTGTCTACGAGGAAGGCGATCCGGCATTTCTCGGTTTGCCGGGAGGGTCCGGGCTTGAGTCCTGCTCGTCGGAATCCGCGGAATGTCAGGTAGGCGCCAAGACTCTTGACGATAGCCAGCTCTTCCTCCGACAGGCCGGCCATCCGTTGCAATTCCTTTTCCAGCGTCAGTGTGTAATCGACCCAGAACTTTGCCTCCGGGTATTGCTGGAAGGAGGGCACGCGCTCACGGGAGTCGCGATGATAGCGAAGCAGTTCAGCAAGAAGTTCCTTCCGGCCCACATGGGGCGCATCGCGGAGGGTACGGTTGAGGCCGCCGTAGATGGCGTTTTCACGGTCAGCCTTGATTGCCGCTGCCTCTTTCTTTGCAGTGGCCTTCGGGTCAAAGACAAACGGCTTCTTGTAGCCTGCAAGGTAATGCAGGCTGCTCATCATCGGCCAGTGGTTTGGCAGGCTGTAGTTGTCCTCTGTCCGTCCCATCTCAGTCTCCTCTATATTTGCCCGTCTTCAGTTGAATCGCTACGGCTTGGAGCCTATTTCAGAACATGCGCGGCGACAGCTCGTGCTACGTAGCGAAGAAGCCTCGCTACTTCGCAGAGTAGCAAACGCCGCCCCTACAACGGATGCGAGTGTACTGCCGGGAGCCCTTGTAGCCACGCCGCTCTGTCGGCGTGCCTGGGCCGCCCTGGGCCTTGCTGATCGTCGACTAGTCCTTCTTCTGTTCCGCCTCAGCAAGGGCTGCGATTGTTGAGGTGATCGCGGGTGAGTCCTTGGAGCGGCAGAGGATGGTCACGCTCAACAGGAGGTCGCCTACGCCGACTCCTGCGCGAACGGCGTGGGGGTACTCGCCGGGTTTGGGGGCCTTGTCAGTGACCAGGAAGTGGTAACCGGTTCCTTCCCTGGCTTTGAACTCCAGCAGTTTGACCTTCTTCTCGACAGCCGTCGTCAGCATTTCCTTCAGGTCGCCTTCCATCAGGCGTTTGACTTCCTTTGGTGTGTTGAAGGACGGGTTGTTTGTGGGGCTCCAGAGGGGTGTGATGAGCACCTGGAAGTCGTCGCTTTCCCGTTGTGACAGGACGATCGTGGGCGGTGCGTCCTCCGATGGCTCACGGACCTCGCGTTTCCAGTCAGCCGGCAAGTTGAGGATCAGTTTCCCGTGTTGGGGGATCGTGAAGCTCCTTGGCTCGGTCTTGGCGGGCGGATCTGCGGCCAGGCTTGTCGCCGCGATACACAGAACCATAGCGGCCAGAGTCATTTTCATTCTGTTTCTCCTTCTGCCCAAGTAAATCGATAGGACCGTTACGTTTGTGCCGCGATCCTCGTCACTGAGTCATGCACCTCCGGCAAAGCCGAAGGTTCACCATCCGGGGCGTGGCTCAGACCGTACCGCCCTACAGGCGAAAGGACAACCACGGAGGCACGGAGAAAGACCCGACACAGAGGAGTGTGACGGGAATGCTGCGCAGCCAAGCCGCACAGCATTCCCGTCACGGCTGCTCTAACTGAGTACACGGAGCCGGTCATCCAAGTCTGTCTCCTCTTTCTCCCTTGAGACAACTGCTGTTTGGATTTGCGGCTACGCCGCGCTGCCGCAAATCCAAACAGCACTCTCTCATTCTCCGTGCCTCCGTGGTTCATCTATCCTACTCCCGAAACTGTAAACTATTGGAGGTCCACCGGCAAAACCCGGGGTTGCCTATTTGGCTTACCCTTTGGATTTCAGTCTCACTGGCTTGCAGAGATATTTCTTCTTTCTGGCAACCCTGGCGCATTTGCGGCAGATGTACCTGGCGCCGGAAACAATCTTCGCAATCTCGTCAATGTTGTCTTCGATCTCATCCCTGTCCAGACTGCAGAGCGTCTTGCGAATCTTCATCCTGTTCTCCTTATTCGTTATTCGAAGGACTGACCCCTCGGTCCCTCCCGAAGGACTGACCCCTCGGTCCCTCGGTCCGTCAAGGCCGAGGCAGGCGCCTCGGCCCCACCGTCCAGAATGCGGAGAGCTTTGCGTTTGCCCTGATTCTCAGGGTAACTTCGCGACCTTTGCGACCTTGGTGTTCACACTATCCGGATCTTGAACACAACCATACTACGTCCAGACGACACGCCAAGTCGTGACTTCGCAGGGCGAGTGCGCGCAAAGAAGAATGAAGCGCCGCATCACACCGCCAGGACACCAGCGCCGCCGACGGCGGAGACAATCTCGGCTTTGACCGGCAGACCCTTGGCCTTGTAGTAGTTCACCGCAAGATGCGACACGAGCTTGCCGGCTGACTCAGCCTTCACCAGCACGATCAGGCTGCCGCCAAGTCCGGCGCCGACAATCCCGCCGCCCATTACACCGGGAATTTGGAGGGAGAGGTCAGCAAGCATGTCAATCTCGGGCACGGACACGTTGTATCCGCCGGGCTGCGCCCACACGCGCGACCGCTCAATGCGTCCGGAATCCTTTGACTCGGCATCTGCGATGAGCGAATCCATCTTGGCGTCGGAGTAGTCCTTGATCTCGGGGACCATGACGCCGTCCTTGAGACGCGCAACTCGGTCACCGTCATGATGCAGGCTGATAAGCTTGCCGAAAGTCACTATGTCGCCTTTGGCCAGCAGGTCGACAGCCAGCTCAGAACGGATGCATTCGGAGATGCCGTACATGCAGGCATGACGGATCTTGTATCCGGCCGCCGGTTCGCTGTGACTGCGGAACAGGTTCTCGATGGTTTCCTTGTGCTCAGGAAGCATCTTGAGTACCTCGGCACGCGTAGCCTTCTCGGGCAGGCTCTTGATGATGCGCAGTATCTCCGCCTCGCTCACGCCAAGTGTGCTGGGGTTGATGTCGCGCAGGTGCTTCATCTTCTCGGCGTATTTTGGGTAGTTCTTGCGGGCGAGGAGCAGTCCGAATGCATAGGACGCCAGGGGCGTATTGTAGCCGTCCTTTGCCCCGGCCTGTTTCTTGGCTTCTACAAGGCTGTCGGCCAGAACAACACGGTAGCCTTCGGGGAACGGCACGACCTTGAGCGAGAAGGGGAATGCGGTCATGTGTACGATGCTGTTCGGCCGGCCGAGCCTGATCGCGGCATGGTCGCCGAATCCGCCCCTGGTACCCACGTACCACTCTGCAAAGCCGCATTGCTCGCAGAAAGCCATCGGGTCCATTACTACGCCGTTACGGAACATTATTGCTTCGCCTGATGCCACTACGAGGCAGGATGACGTGCTGAGGCCCGCGGCGGGCGGCACGTTGCTGGCGATCATGACGTTCATGCCCTTGAAAGCGGGACTGAACGTGCCATCAGGCTTGGTGTTCAGGTGCTGGAAGTACAGTACTCCGGCCCGGACGTAGTTGGAGAAGGTGATACCCGGCTTGCCCTTGCGCTTTTCCAGCTCGTCATGGCACCAGTGGTCCCAGTTCTCGATCTTCTTGCCCTTCGGCAGGCACTCGCCGATGGAGAACGATTCTTCGGGGAACTTCGCTCCGTTGATGTCGCGGAGAACCACGCGATCGTCCTCGCGGGGCTCCACAACGAAAAAGGCTTCCTTGATGGCGATAGGGTTCACGCTGCCGCCGCGGTGGTCAACGTGCATGCCAAGCAGGTTGATCCGTCCGGTGGATCGCACGACGAACACGCTTCGATCTTCGCCGAAAGACTTGCCGAATTCGTCAATGGCGGAGCGCAGGAGGAGGACAGGCTTCTTGATGAGATCTTTCCCGCCGTACACCGTGGCAAGGAGGGTGTGAAGCTTCCCGGACTTGTCGTCCAGCATCGCGCGCCATTCTTTGATCGTATGCATGTTTCCGATTGTCATATGTGTTCTCCAGTAATCCTGAATCTTTTTGTCTCCCCGGGCATGGGGATGCACCGCACAGCGGCGCTACTACAGTTGCGTCAATGTCGCACGTTCCCGGCCGAACCCGATATCCAGTTGTAGCCGCCCCGCTCTGCCGGGGCGCTCCGGACACGGCGGCAGAGCGCCGTGGCTACACTTTTGGACGAAACGGATATGGTCCGTCAGCCCGCCCCCGTCTATTTCACAATCTCAAAACGGTTGTTTCTGAATGTGACTCTGGGGCCCTTCATGGCGTTGAACCTGTCAGGCTTCAGCCCGAGCATCTTTAGCGGGTTGACAAGGCCTACCTGCCAGAGCTGGGCTTCGGCGAGAAGCTTCAGCGAGGCGAGATGGTTCATGCATTCCATCAGGGTTGCATGGGAACCGACGAGGCTTTGCGATTTCTCAGAGTAGATCAGGCCGTTCTCGCTGATGACGACGGGCAGCGTTCCAAAAGCAACGTATTTGCCGGCGGGCATTCCCGCGAGCGGGGAAGCGTCGCTGGTCACTATGAACCTGTCCGGCGTCTTGGCCCGTAATGCAACCTTGATCAGGTCGGCGGGCAGGTGATGGCCATCGGTTATGAACATGCATGTCAACGCGTCCTCGGACAGCTGCCACCAGAGGGGGTTGTCGTGCCTGTGGATCTGGTTGGGTATCCCGTTGCCGACGTGCGTGCAGAGCTTTGCCCCGGCGGCTACTGCTTTGGCCATGTCCTCGTCCTTGGCCAGGTGATGGCCGATGGAGACGACGACGCCCTTCTTTGTGACGTGCTTGATGAGCGCTTCGCAGCCCGGGCGTTCCGGGGCGACGGTGAGGATGCGGATATTGCCCTCGGCCCATTCCTGGAACTTGTCAAAGGTGGCGGCATCAGGGGCGAGGACGTATTCCTTGGGGTGCGCGCCCACGGCGCCGAATTCAGGGGAGATAAACGGGCCCTCGAGGTGGATGCCGAGGATGTGCTGTCCGACCTCCGGGTCCTTCATGGCCTTTGCTATGACGGCCATGTTCTGCTTATAGACGTCGACGTTGCCGGTGATGATTGTCGGGCAGTAGCCAATTGTGCCCCGGGCGATGAGATCGCGGGTGATTTCCTTCACGCGCTCGACTGTAAGGCCCGGTTGCGAATAGTCGGTGGTCATCCACCCGTTGTTCTGGATATCAACAAACCCCTTTGCCATGGCGTCCTCCGTGGTGTGCCTGTTTGTGGTGAAAAGAAGGCATGAGTATACGTCCCGGCGGGAAACGTGCAATAGTCATTTGGCCTTGAATGGTGTGGGGACGGGTGATAAGGTCCGCCTCCATTTCGAGCCACACAAGAACGCACCTGGGAGGGATGGAAGGCCATGCTGAAGATATCTCGCAAGAGCGGTCAGATCACTGTTGAGACGATGAGCGGAATCATTACCCTGGACGCGGCCTGTGGCGGACAGGTGTGCGACCTGACAGTAAAGAGCGAACTGGCCCAGCATGCCCTGCTGGCAAAGAGGATGTGCCTGCCGGGCCTCCAGATGACGATCAACGGCAAGCGCCTGTTCCTCTCCTCCGTACGCGCCGAGATGGAAATCACCAAGCAGGCTCCCGACTACTGCCGCATCTCCACCCGCGCTGTGCTGCACGACGCCGCGATTGTCACGCAGGAATACGAGATCCATGAGGAAGGCGCGTTATTCTGCAACTTCGCCGTCGATACACCCGCTGGAAAGAGCTTCGACCTGAGCGACTGCTCGATGCTGTTTGCCCTGGACACGAAGGGCACGAAGCTGATGCGCTGGGGGCACTACACCCGCCTGCCAAAGTACAAGCGCGACTACTCGACCGTCCACGCGTTCACCGAGTTCAAGATGCACCGAAAGCCGAATGAGATATCCGAAGAGCGCGAGCTGTTCCCCTACGTTTCGGCGAGCATGGGGTGGAAAGACACCCGGTTCTTCTCGAACCACATTGAATTCATGATGGAGGACTGGACCTCGTACAACGACGGGCCATTGACCCAGACGAAAACCCGCGCGGGGGAGGAGCACGGCCTGTGGCAGACAAAGTGGAGCTTCCATGACGGCCGCACGGCGAAGATAACCGGTTCGTACCGCTACCGTAACCGCTGGGGTATCATGTTCGGCCGCGCGCGGAACAAGGCAGGTGCTGATGCTGACCCAGCGGTTCGCAACAACGCGCTCGGCAGCAAGGTCTGCCACTGCATGTACCCGTACGCCCGCGCCGGCGAGACGTGGCCCTGGGTATCGATGCCCATCAAGCAGGTGGCTGTCCAGGCGCCCCAGTTCTACAAGGGCAACCCGGATATTTCACGCGCCGACGAGGCACGCAGGCTCGGAGCGGACATATTCATCATCCACCAGTTCTGGATGCGCAACCCGGGTTCGAACAACGAGCCCATTGCCGACTACCAGGTGAACAATCCCAAGTGGCTCCGCGAGTTTACCGACCACTGCCACAAGCTCGGCATGCGCGTGGTCTACTACGTGCGCGGGACCGAGCACTGGCAGCACTTCAGCCCGTTCTTCGAGGAGTATCTCCAGAAGGACAGGGATGGAATGTACTCGGACTGGAACTCGGCGTTCTCGATGGGATACCTGAAATGCTCGCCGCTGCACGCGTCGATGCACAACTACTTCCACTTCACCAAGGCGCAGAGGCGCCGCGTTGGCGATGGCGGTATCCTCATCGGCCACACCGGCAATGCCAACTCAATCGCTTCGGCCTGTTTTGACGCGGCAATCGGCGGCGAATTCTCGGTACGGCATGACGAGCTGCTTGCGAGCCCGGAGTCCACGGCCTACTACGCGCACCTCGCGTGCGTCGGCGGCAAGCTGATCAGCGGTAACCTGCCTGACCGTGTGGCGTTCTCGAGCCCGAAGGCGCAGGCCGTCTGTGCGGCGTTCGGCATGATGAGCCATCCGTTCATGGAGCCCAACGTAACGTTCGATGACCGAGTTGCCTATATCAAGCCGTTGTGGGATTCGATGAACAAGCTGCCGGGCCGCATCACGCAACTGCATAACCCTGCCTATATCCCGACCAGGGCTGTGAGCATGGGCACGGACAACCTGTATCCCAGCGTATTCCAGAGCAACCGCAGGAAGGCGCTGGTGCTGGTCACCAACCTCGGCGACAAGCCGGAATCAGGGGACGTGAAACTCACCTTGAACGAGCTCGACGTGGCACGGAATGCGAAGATCAGGCCGCTCAAGATCAACGGCACGCACGCTGGGGTCACGGTCAAGGGTTCAACGATCCGCCTGACCAAGGTGCCCGGCCTCCAGTTCTCGGCATTCCTGGTTGGGTAGACGCTGCGGACAGCGATTTCAGATTTCAAATTTGAAATCTGAGATGCGTTCATGCACATGCCTGCTGTACTCAAGATCATCATAGTGTTTGTGTCTGTCCTTGCCGTCAGCAGGGCAAAGGTTCCGCTTGGGGCCGCCCTCATTGTCGGGGGACTGGTGCTTGACCTCTGGGCCGGCATGACCGCCGGCGCAACCGCGCTGAGCCTCGGCAAATCCTTCGTGAATCCCGAGCTGTGGCTGTTCATTGTCATGACCGTGCTCATCGTCGAGATCGGGCACTACATGACAGAGCAGAAGAATGCCGACGAGATCATTGCGGCAACCAAACGATGGGGCGGCAAACACGGCAGGGCCGTAACCTCTATGGCTGTGCCGGCGGTGATAGGATTCATCCCGATGCCGGCGGGCGCGCTGTTTTCAGCCCCGTTCGTCGAACAGGCGGCGGGGGTGGATGGAAGCACGCCGGACTGGAAATCAGCGGTGAACTACTGGTTCAGGCACATATGGGAATACTGGTGGCCGCTGTATCCCGGTGTGATCGTCGCGATGTCGGTGTTCGAGATGGAGGTGTGGAAGTTCATATCCGCCGAGTTCCTCTACACGCCAGTGGCGGTCGGCGCCGGTTACTACTTTCTCGTGCGTCCGCACGTGAAGCGGCTTGCGTCACATGGTGGAAGCGGCGAAGGCGGCAACAACAAGCGTGCCTTCGTATTGATGCTCCCGATCATCGTAGTAATCGGCAGCCTTTTCTTTGTGCCGCAGTTGCTGGGAATCGTCCTGCCGGGGTTGACCCTGCAGATACGGAAGATGCTTGGCGTGGATATCGGGCTTGCCGGTGGAATAGTCGTGATCCTGTGCGACATGATCCGCAGCGGAAAGGTTACGCTCTTCAGGAAGGTGCTGACCGCCCGCACCGCCAACGTGCTGGTATCGTTGACCGGCGTTCTCGTGTTCAAGTACCTGATGACGGCATCCGGGCTGCTTCCCCTGGCGGGGAAGGAACTAACCGAAAGCGGCATACCACTGGTGGTGGCCGTTGCAGGTTTGCCTTTCCTTGCCGGTATGGTAACCGGCCTCGCCGTGGGATTCACCGGTACTTCGTTCCCGCTGGTGGTGGGACTGATGGCTTCTGAAGGGTCAGGGCTGACGCCGCTGGCAACCCTGGTGCTTGCCTACGGGTTCGGGTATGCGGGGATGATGCTGTCGCCGGTACATCTCTGCCTGCTTGTGACTCGCGACTTCTTCTCGGGTTCAATGCGCCGGATACTTCGCCTGATTGCTCCCGCCGTCGGCGTTGTCGTTGCCTACGGCATTCTTGCACATACAGTGCTGTCATTGCTGAAGTGGTAAAGCCGGATGCGCCAGTGGACTGGCGCCGCTACATCCGATCCGAGTGTAGAGGCCGCAGTCACTGCGGCATCTGACCAGGCTGGTCAGGGCGGTGGAGAGATTGCCGTCTCACTCCTCGACCGGAATGGGATCGCTGTAGTAGCCAGATGCAGGGTCATCGTTGATTGTATCGGGTCTTCCCGAAAGACGTTGCGCAAGCGCGGTACGCCGCATGTATATCTTGTTGTTCCTGAT
>Ga0172371_10000378_pt1 | contig 68367 bp, 59 predicted proteins | sample Lak12m_FD_114543 | JGI IMG/M metagenome (GOLD analysis project Ga0172371, IMG submission 114543) | Freshwater microbial communities from Kabuno Bay, South-Kivu, Congo - kab_022012_12m | ecosystem: Environmental > Aquatic > Freshwater > Lake | place: Democratic Republic of the Congo: South-Kivu... | reverse complement strand
GCCCTCCTCATACGTGATTTGCAGGCATTATTCTATCAGATAAGGGCAGCCAGAGGTAGGCGAACCGAGGCTGCAGGCCTTCGCCGGAGGAGTGCGCCGGCGAGTATTTCAGCAGCCTGCTAGTCCGGCAAGCGCCAGAGCCAGCACCGCGGAGCCGCGCAGCAGGCCTGTGAGCAGCGCCGCAGCGCGCGGACGCCGCCGCCGGTCTTCCGGTCGCGATCGCGTCGCCTGTGACTCCGGCGGAACGTCCTGACGGTGCCTCATCGTCAACCCCCCAGTGGTCGGCGCGACCGGTCGGTACGTGCGTCAGTATGCCTTTCTGGCAACGGTGAGAGTAGTCCCAGTCATCCGGCAGGGCAAGCGGTGATTCGCGGGCTGTGGACAGCCGCGATGGCGCCGAAAGCGGCGGTGGCTCATGCCGGGGGCGCGCACATCGGGGACCGACACCTCCCGCAGCCGTGGGCGACCGGGGCCGGAGCGCCGATCCCCTTGCGTCCCAAGCGGCGGCGGTGCCCGAGTCGTGTTGCCTGTCGAGGCAACGCGTTCGCGGCGTGCGGGTGGTGACCGGCTGGTCAGACCGCCGGCCGAGCGTGTTCGGCACACCGTCCTTCGTACTCCGACGCCGGGCGCAGACGGCTTTGGGTCGGGGTGGGCGCCGGCGCGCGGACGTGCGCGGGCGTAGCGACAGAGGAGGAGTCCATGCCGCGAGTGGTGCATTTCGAGCTGCCCGCCGACGACCCGGAGCGGGCGGTGAAGTTCTACACCGATGCGTTCGGCCGGCAGATCCAGAAGTGGGAAGGCCCCATGGAGTACCGGCTGGTATCGACCGGGGCGGAGAGCCCGCCGGGGATCGACGGCGCCATCTATCCCCGTCAGCCCGAGTGGGGCGCGCACGTGAACGCGATCGACGTGAAAGGCATCGACGCCGCCATCGCGGCGGTCGAGGCCGCCGGCGGCGAGATCACGTTCCCCAGGCAGGCCGTGCCGGGCCGGCCGGATCACGAGGGTGCGGCCGACCCGCCGCGCGACGCCGGGGCCACATCGGCGGTGGGCGTAGCCCACGGTGCCGCGGGGCGGTAGAATCGGGGGCACCGATGGACCCCAGCTTCGTGCACCTCCACGTCCACTCCGAGTACTCGCTGCTCGACGGTGCCTGCCGCGTGCGGGACCTGGTGGCACGCGTCAAGGAGCTGGGGATGCCGGCGGTGGCCATCACCGATCACGGCTCGCTGGCCAGCGCCGTGCAGTTCTACCGCACCGCCACCGCCGAGGGCGTCAAGCCGATCCTCGGCGTCGAGCTGTACGTCGTCGCCGACCGCTTCGACCGCAGCAAGTCGCGCGGCGAGGAGCGCACCCACCTGACGCTGCTGGCCGAGAACGAGACCGGCTGGAAGAACCTCATGGCGCTCTCCACGGCGGCGTACCTGGAGGGCTACTTCTTCAAGCCGCGGGCCGACTGGCCGCTGCTCGAGCAGCACCACGAGGGCGTCATCTGCCTCACCGGCTGCCTCACCGGCAAGGCGTCGCGGCTCCTGAGAGAGGGCAACGACGAGGCGGCCCTGGCCGAGGTCCAGAAGCTGGCGGCGCTGTTCGGCCCCCAGAGTACGTTCGTGGAGATGCAGGACGCCGGCATGCCCGAGCAGCGCGCGTTGTTGCCGAAGTTCGCCGCCATCGCCGAGCGGGCCGGCCTGCGCACGGTGGCCACCAACGACGTGCACTACCTCTGCCACGAGGACGCGCACGCGCACGACGCGCTGCTGTGCATCCAGACCCAGAGCTGTCTGGCCGAGGACAAGTCGAAGCGGATGAGCTTCTCCACCGACGAGTTCTACCTCAAGACGGCCGCGGAGATGCGCGAGCGCTTCGCGGCCTATCCGGACGCCTGCGACGTCACGCTGGAGATCGCCGAGCGCTGTAACGTCGAGCTCAAGCTCAAGCAGCTGCTCCTGCCGGCCTACCCGGTGCCGGAGGGCCACACCGAGACGAGCTACCTGCGCGAGCAGTGCGAGGCGGGGGTCCGGCGAAGGTACGGAGCGGACCCCTCGGCCGAGGTCAGGGAACGTCTCGACTACGAGCTCGGCGTCATCAACGAGATGGGCTTCGACGCCTACTTCCTCATCGTCTGGGACTTCGTGAAGTTCGCCCGGGACAACGACATCGCCGTCGGGCCGGGACGCGGCTCCGCGGCCGGCAGCATCGTCGCCTACTCGCTGGACATCACCGACATCGACCCGCTCAAGTACGGTCTGCTCTTCGAGCGCTTCCTCAACCCGGGACGCAAGAGCATGCCCGACATCGACATGGACTTCGAGGTCGCCCGCCGCGGTGAGGTCATCGAGTACGTGGCGCAGAAGTACGGGCGCGACCGGGTGGCACAGATCATCACCTTCGGCACCATGGCGGCGCGGGCGGCGGTCCGCGACGCCGCCCGCGTGCTGAGCCTGCCGTACGCCGTCGGCGACCGCATCGCCAAGATGATCCCCGAGAAGGCGCCGCCGGCGACCTTCGCGGAGGCGATGGCGCCCGGCAGCGAGCTGGCGAAGGCCTACGAGGCCGACGAGCAGGTCGAGCAGGTCGTCGACCTCGCCCGGGCCCTCGAGGGCATCATCCGCAACGACAGCATCCACGCGGCCGGGGTGGTCATCAGCGACCGGCCGCTCACCGAGTTCGTGCCCCTGCAGCAGAAGGGCGACGCCGAGGTGGTCACCCAGTTCGGCATGGGCGACGTGGAGCAGATCGGCCTGCTCAAGATGGACTTCCTCGGCCTGCGCAACCTCGACGTCATGAAGGCGGCACTGGATCTCATCGAGGAGAGCACGGGGGAGCGCATCGATCTCACGACGCTCCCCCTCGACGACGCCAGAACGTACGCCATGCTGCGCAAGGGCGACAGCGAGGGCGTCTTCCAGTTCGAGAGCAGCGGCATGCAGGGCGCCCTGCGCGAGGTGGGTCCCACCGAGTTCGAGGACCTCATCGCCATCGTCGCCCTCTTCCGGCCCGGGCCGGCCTCGTACATCCCCACCTACGCGCGCAACAAGCGCGATCCAAAGGGCATCAGGTACGACGACGAGCGTCTCAAGCCCATCCTGGAGCCCACCAACGGGGTGACGATCTACCAGGAGCAGTACATGGCTATCGCCCGCCAGCTGGGGGGCTTCTCTCCGGCCCAGGCGGACGACCTGCGCAAGGCCATCGGCAAGAAGAACAAGGAGCTCATGGCCAGCCTGCGCGAGCCGCTCATGGAGGGCCTGCGTCAGAGCGGCATCCCGGACCGGGTGGCGCAGAAGCTCTGGAGCGACTTCGAGGCCACCGGCGACTACTCGTTCAACAAGAGCCACGCCGCCTGCTACGCCATGATCGCCTACCGCACCGCCTGGCTGAAGGCGAACCATCCGGTCGAGTACATGGCGGCGCTCATCAGCAGCGTCATGAACACCAAGGACAAGGTGCCTTTCTACGTCAACAAGTGCCACGAGATGGGCATCCGGGTGCTGCCGCCGGACGTCAACGAGAGCGGCGTCAGCTTCGCCGTCGTCGAGGGGCGCATCCGCTTCGGCCTCAACGCCGTCAAGGGCATCGGCGAGAAGGCGATCGAGACGATCGTCAGGGCGCGCGACGCCGGCGGGCGATTCACGTCCATCTACGACTTCTGCGCCCGCGTCGACACAGCGGCGGTCAACAAGCGGGCCCTGGAGGCGCTCATCAAGTGCGGCGCCCTGGACAGCACCGGCGACTCGCGCCAGGGCATGCTGACCGCCCTGCCGCAGGCCATGGCCGAGGGCGAGCGGCGGCGCAAAGCGCGCGCCATCGGGCAGACCGACCTGTTCGGCATGCTGCTGGACGGTGCCGGCGGGCCGTCGGCGGGCGACGACGGCGCGACCGCCGGCGGACCGTCCGCTGAGGGCGGTGCGGCTGCGGCGGGCGCTCGCCCGGCGGCCGGCGACGCGATGATGCCGCATCCGCCGGTGCCGGCAGAAGAGTTCGACCGCGACCGGCTGCTGGCCTTCGAGAAGGAGGTGCTCGGCCTCTACGTCTCCTCGCACCCTCTTGAGGGCCTGCGCGACCAGTTGCACGGGGAGATCGAGGTGCCGGTGACCAGGCTCCCCGACGCGCGCGACGGCGCCTTCGTGTGGAGCGGCGGGCTGGTCGCAGGACTGCAGCGGCGGGCGATGAAGAACGGCAACACGATGGCGGTGTTCCGTCTCGAGGACGTCGACGGCGGCTGCGAGGTCCTCGCGTTCGGCGACGTCTACGAGAAGTGCCGCGAGGTCCTCGTCGAGGACGAGGTCATCAAGGTGCGCGGCCGCGTGGACCGCAAGGGCGAGGGAGACGTGAAGCTCATCGCCGCCGAGGTCAAGCGGTTCGGGGGCGTCAGTGAGACGCGGCCGCTCAACGTGGTGGTCGATGCCGAGCGGGCGCAGGCCGGCCTCTTCGACGAACTGCACCAGATCCTGGCCGACTTCCCAGGATCGGTCCCCGTGGTCTTGACGATGGTCACGCGCGACGGTCGGGCCAGGCTGCGGGTCGGCGACGGCCTGCGGGTCTCGCCGGCCGGCGGCCTCTACGCGGAGCTCAAGGCGCTGCTGGGAGAAAGCTGCATCGAGGTGGGTGGATCATGATCCCGGAGGGGATGCGAGACCTGTTGCCGGCCGAGGCAGAGGCGCTGCGTGGCTTGGGCGACATCATGCGGCGACGGTGTGCCGCGTACGGCTACGGAGAGGTGAGCACCCCGGTGCTGGAGTTCGCCGCGACCTTCGAGAAGGCCGACGACGATGCCCTGCTGGCCGGCTACCGAGTCTTCGACGAGCAGGGTCAGGCGCTCATGCTGCGCACCGACATGACCGTGCCGATCGCGCGGCTGGCCGCCGACCGTTATCGCGACCGCCCGCTGCCGATGCGGCTCTGCTACGTGGAGGACTCGTTCCGCCTGCAGGCGGCCTCGCGCGGCCTGGACGGCGAGTTCACGCAGGCCGGCGCCGAGCTGATCGGCATGGCATCGGCGGCCGCCGATGCCGAGTGCGTCATGCTGCTCTGCGACTGCCTGCGGGCGACCGGCCTGCCGCGCTTCCGGGTGGCGGTCGGCACCGTGGCGTTCCACGGCGCGCTCGTCGAGGCGCTGGGACTGCCCGACGATCAGGAAGACGCCCTCATGGAGGCGCTGGCCGAGCGCGACTATCCGCTGCTCGAGTCGATCCTCAACAACGCCGGGGCCGACGACGACGCCGTGCAGGCGCTGCAGCGTGCCCTGCAGCTCGGCGGTGGCCACGAGGCGCTCGCCCAGGCCCGGCGGCTGGTGGGCTCGGCCGGCCGAGCCACCGTCGACCGCCTCGAGGAGGTGCGGGAGCTGGTCGAACAGGCCGGCTTCGAGGACCTCGTCGACATCGACTTCGGCCTCTATCCCGAGTTCGCCTACTACACCGGCCTGCTCGTGGAGGCGTACGCCCCCGGCGTCGGTCTGCCGATCGCCGCCGGCGGACGGTACGACGAGCTGCTGGCGGGCTTCGACCGGCCGGCGCCGGCGGTCGGCTTCGCTATCTCGCTCGACCGGCTCACGCTGGCTCTGGAGGAGGCCGGCGCGGCGCCGCGGCCGCCGGACCGGCCGCTGACGTTCGCCGGCGGCTTCGCCGAGCCGGAGCTGTGCGCCGAGCTGCGTGCTGCCGGCGTACCGGTCATGGCCGTGCCGGACGACGAGCGTCCGCTGCGGGCCCCGTCGCTGCGCCGGGAGCAGGGCGACTGGGTGCTGGAGGCGGCCGACGGCGGCGTCACGCGCGGCTCCCTGCGGGACGTGCGCCGGGCGCTGGGCCTCGGCTGACCGGCGGCGAGGGACCGTGGACGACGACGGAGCAGCGCGTGGGTCCGGCGACGAGCCGATCGCCGTCCGTCTGGCGCTCTCGGTGGAGCCGGGTCTGCAGGCTCTCCAGAACGCTCTCGGTGGCGGCGCAGCTCTGGACGCCGCCGTGGCTCGGGGCGCCGGCAGAGCTCTCGATGCCGGCGCGGCTGTCGAAGCCGGCGTCGACGAGGGGTCGGGGGCATCCGGGCCGTTCACGTCGAGCGACGGCCTTCTGGTGCTGCCGGCCGACCCATGGGACGTCCCGGTCCTGGTGGAGCGTGGCGTGGTCGACTGCGGCGTGGTCGCCCGCCACATCCTGGCGGAGCTCGGGGCCGATGTGGTCCAGCTCGCCGACCTCGGCATCGCCGGCAGCCGCCTGGCGCTCGTGATGCCGGCGGCGATGACGGATCTGCCGAGCGCTCGTCGGCCGCGCATCGCCACCACGCACCCCGCCGTGACGCGCCGTCATTTCGCCCGGCGTGGCAGGCAGGTCGAGCTCCTGGCCCTGCGGCACGCCGTCACCGATGCCGTCCTGCTGGGGGCTGCCGATGCCGCCGTGGTCGTGCTCGGCCCCGACCAGGCGTGCACCGCACAAGGATTTGTCGTGTGCGAGGAGCTGCTCGGCGGCGGCGCCCGCCTGATCGCCAGTCGCTCGGCCCGTGTCGTGCGGCCGGCCGCGATGCAGGCGGCGCTGGACGCTGTGCGAGCGGCCGCGGCCGCCGGACCCGCTGCCGGAGCGGCTCACCGAGAGGAGCGCCATGCTGCACCTTGACCTGTCCCAGGGCGTCGCGCCGGTCGTGACCCGGCTGCGCGAGCTGGCGCCGCCGGCCGCCGACATCCGCAGCGCCGTCGAGGACATCGTGGCGGATGTCTGCGCGCGCGGCGACGAGGCGGTGCGCGCGCTCACCCGCAGCCTCGACGGCGTGGGACTGCCCGAGGACTACGCCGTCCGCGCCGTTGACCTGGAGGGGGCCCTGGCCGGGCTGGCGGCGGACCTTCGTGAGGCTCTCGAGCTGGCGGCCGCCAACGTCCGCGCCTATCACGAGCACGAGTCCGCCGCGTCGTGGGAGACCACGCTGCCTCAGGGGCAGAAGGTGGGACAGCGGGTGGTGCCGGTCCGGGCCGCGGGTCTGTACGTGCCCGGCGGCCTGGCCGACTACCCGTCGTCGGTGATCATGACCGCCACGCCGGCGCTGGTCGCCGGTGTCGAGCGCCTGGTGCTCTGTTCTCCGCCGCGGCCCGGTGGCGGCGTCGCGGAAGGTGTGGCCGGGGCCTGCGCCCTGCTTGGCGTGCGGCATGTGTACCCCATCGGCGGCGCCCAGGCGGTGGCCGCCATGGCGTTCGGCACGGCCTGCGTGCCGCGCTGCGACGTCATCGTGGGTCCGGGCAACGCGTACGTCACCGAGGCCAAGCGCCAGCTCACCGGCGTGGTCGCCATCGACGGCCTGGCCGGACCCAGCGAAGTGGTGATCGTGGCCGAGCCGGGCGCCGAGCCGGAGTGGCTGGCCGCCGATCTCCTGGCGCAGGCGGAACACGGCGCCGGCGCGATGGCGGTCCTGGTGGATGTCGGCGGCGCCCTGACGGCGCCGGTCGGCGCCGCCGTCGAGGACCTGGCCGGCCGGTGGGGGCTGCCACACGATCAGGTGGCGCTCGTCCGCTGCCCCGACCGGGCGACGGCGCTGGAGTTCATCGACGCGTTCGCGCCCGAGCATCTGGAGCTTCACGTCGACGACGCCCGCGAGCTCCTGGCCGGTGTCCACAATGCCGGCGCCGTGTTCCTCGGTCCGCATGCCGCCACCGCGTTCGCGGACTACGTCGCCGGCACCAATCACGTGCTGCCCACCGGCGGCGCGGCGCGCTTTGGACAGGGCCTCTCGGTCAGCGACTTCCAGAAGCGCATCGCCGTGGTGGAGATCGATGCCGCCGCCGCCGCCGCGCTGGCGCCGCCGACGGTCGCCATCGCCGAGGAAGAGGGACTGGTGGCACATGCGTGGTCGGCGCGGGTCCGTACCGGCGGCGGCGGAGGGCGGCGTACCCCGGCAGACGGCAGGTAGACGGCTCGTGGTCGCGAAGAACGGCGCACAGGCCACAGGCCGCCACACATTCGTTGCGGCCGCCGGCCCAGCGGTCCGGGAGAGAGGCGATAGTCCATGAGTGAAGTGAGGCGCCGCGCGCACGTGGCGCGCGCGACCAAAGAGACAGACATCGAGCTCGACCTGACGCTCGACGGCGGCGGCGCGGCCGACGTGGAGACCGGGATCGGCTTCTTCGACCACATGCTCGAGCTGTTCGCGCATCACGGCCGCTTCGACCTGCGGCTGCGCGCCGCCGGCGACCTCGACGTCGACGGGCACCACACCGTCGAGGATGTCGGTCTGGTGCTGGGCCAGGCCTTCGCCGAAGCGCTCGGCGACAAGCGCGGCATCGCCCGCTACGCCTGGTGCGCCCTGCCGATGGACGAGGCCCTGGCGCTGGTGGCGCTCGACATCTCCGGCCGACCGTATCTGGTGCACGACCTGAAGCTCGGCGGCATCCGCATCGGCGGCTTCGACGCCGAGCTGACCGGGCACTACCTGCGCTCGTTCGCCACCCGTGCCGGTCTCACGCTGCACGTCCGGCTGTTGTCCGGCGACGATCCGCACCACATCGTGGAGGCGGTCTTCAAGGGCGTGGCCCGGGCGCTGGCGACAGCTTGCGCAGTGGTCGACCGCGGCGGCGACGTCCCGTCGACCAAGGGCACGCTCTGAGCCGACCTCTCCACATCTCGCTCATCGACTACGGCATGGGTAACCTGGCCAGCGTGGCCAAGGCGCTGGAACGCGTGGGCGCGGAGGTCCGGCTGGTGCACGGTCCGGCCGCCGTCGACCGCGCCGCGGCGGTGGTGCTGCCGGGTGTGGGCGCCTTCCGCGACGCCATGGCGCGACTCGACGACACCGGCCTGGCCGACGCGGTGGTGCGCCGCATCGGCGCCGGCGTACCGTTCCTCGGGGTCTGTCTGGGGCTGCAGCTCCTGTTCGAGAGCAGTGGCGAGGGTGGCTGCCGCCCCGGGCTCGGCGTGTTCGAAGGCACCGTCGAGCGTCTGCCGACCACGCTCAAGGTCCCGCAGATCGGCTGGAACGAGCTGGAGTGGCGGGCGGCGGGCGCCGGCATGGCGGCCGGTCTGCCGGCGCCCGCCTACGTCTACTTCGTCCACTCGTACGCGGCGCGACCGGCTGACCCGGACCTCGTCGCCGCCGTGACCGACTACGGCGGCGAGGTGGTGGCCGCGGTGGCGCGGGACAACGTCTGGGCGGTGCAGTTCCACCCGGAGAAGAGCTCGCACACAGGGCTGCGGCTGCTCGCCTCGTTCGTCGCGGCGGCGCGCGCCCCGGCCTGAGCGCGCGGTCCGGCGGCCAGCGCTGTCCGCTGCGGCGTGGCGCCTGGCGAAGTCGGCCCGCGTCGGCTCCACGGTCGTCGCGGCGCACGGCGCTCCCCCGGCTGTATCCTTATGAGCCGGTCCTGTCCTCTCGATCGAGGAGGTGCGACGACGTGATCCTGTTCCCGGCCGTCGATATCCAGGGTGGGCGCGTGGTGCGCCTGCGGGGCGGCGACTTCTCCCGCAGCACGGTCTTCAGCGAGGATCCGCTGGACATGGCTCAGCAGTGGGAGGATCTCGGCGCCGAGGCGTTGCACGTCGTCGACCTCGACGCGGCGCGCAGCGGCGAGCCGGTCAACTTCGCTCTCGTGCAGGCCATCGCCGGGGCGTTGTCCATCCCGGTCCAGTATGGCGGCGGCGTGCGCTCCTTCGAAGCGCTCGAACGAGCGGCGGCGAGCGACCTGCGCTGGATCGTCATCGGGACGGCGGCGATCACCCAGCAGGACCTGCTGGCGTCGGCGGTCGAAGACCTCGGCGAGCGGCTGGTGGTCGGCGTCGACTGCAGCGACGGCATGGTGGCCACGCACGGCTGGCACGAACGCTCGCAGATGAGCGCCGCGCCCTTCATCGACAATCTCGAGGCACAGGGCGTACGCCGCATCGTCTTCACCGACATCGCCACCGACGGCATGATGCGGGGGCCGAACCTGGAGGCGCTCGCCCGGCTGGCGGGGCGCACCGCCCTCGAGATCATCCAGTCCGGCGGCATCACCAGCCTCGACGATCTTCGCCGTCTGGCCGCGATGGCCACCGACAACGTGGTGGGGACCATCGTCGGGCGCGCCCTGTACGAGGGAGCGTTCACGCTGCCGCAGGCGCTGGCGGCGCTCGGCTCTCCCGGGGAGCGGCAGTGAGATCGCGACCGACCGGACGGCGGCGATGCTGACACGACGCATCATCCCCTGTCTGGACGTGCGCGACGGCCGCGTAGTGAAGGGCGTCAACTTCGTCGGGCTGCGGGACGCCGGTGATCCGGTGGAGCTGGCGGCCCGCTACGACGCCGAAGGCGCCGACGAGCTGGTGTTCCTGGACATCACCGCCTCGCACGAACGACGGGACATCATCGCCGAGCTGGCGGCTCGCTGCGCCGAGCAGGTGTTCATCCCGTTCACCATCGGCGGTGGCCTGGCGAGCGAAGACGATGTGCGCATGATCCTGGCGGCCGGCGCCGACAAGGTCACGATCAACACCGCCGCCGTCGAGGACCCGGAGCTGATCCGGCGCTGCAGTGAACGCTTCGGGGCTCAGTGCATCGTCGTGGCGATCGACGCCAGGCGGGTGGCGGGCGATGGGGCGGAGGGTCCGGAGGGTCGCGACGCGGCCGCCTGGGAGGTCTACGTGCACGGCGGCCGCACCGCCACCGGCATCGATGCCGTCGCCTGGGCCGTCCGGGCGGCCGAGCTCGGCGCCGGCGAGTTCATGCTCACGAGCATGGACCGCGACGGCACGCTCGACGGGTACGACTGCCGGCTGACCCGGGCCGTGGCCCGGGCGGTCGACGTGCCGGTCATCGCCTCCGGCGGCGCCGGCACGCTGGAGCATCTCGCCGAAGGCCTGCTCGACGGCGAGGCCGACGCCGTGCTGGCGGCCTCGATCTTCCACTACGGCACGTACACGATCGCGCAGGCCAAAGAGTATCTGGCGCGGCGCGGCGTGCCGGTGCGTCCCGTGGCGGTCGCCGGCGGGTCGTCCGGCGCCGGGGACCACGCCCACCCGTGAGGCGCTCGCCGTCATGAGCCCCTCGCAGCACGTCATCGACCTGGCGGCGCTGGCCGGGACCTGCGACACCTCCGCCGGCAGCGGCGCCGGTGCCGCCTGCTCCCGGGCGCGGGCACACGGCGCGGCGCGCCTCTCTGCGGCCCTCGGCGCGGCGCGTCTGGCCTGCTTCCCGACCGACACGGTCTACGGCGTCGGCGGACTCTGCCGGCCGGCGGTGCTGGAGGCACTGTGGCAGACCAAGGGCCGCGATCCCGGCAAGCCTCTGCAAGTCGTGTTCTCGTCGCTGCCGGTGCTGTTCGCGGCGCTCGATCCCGAGCCGGCGCTGGCCGCGGCCCTGCGCCGGCTGCTGCCCGGCGCCGTGACGGCCGTGGTGCCGTCTCCGCCCGGCTTCGAGGGGCCGCCGCCGGGCCGCGACCGGGACGGCGCGCCGACGCTGGGTGTGCGCGTGCCGGCCTGGCCGCGCCGGGCGCTCCCGATGAGCTGGCTGGCGACCCCGCTGGTGGCCACGAGCGCCAATCCCGCCGGCCGGCCGGCACCGCGGCGCCTCGACGATGTCGACGCGGAGCTGCGTGCGGCCTGCGATCTGCTCCTCGACGGCGGCGAGGTCGGCGCCGAGACCGGCGGCCTGCCATCGACAGTGATCGATCTCACACAGCTGGTCGCCGACGGCGCGTGGCGGGTCCTGCGGCCGGGGGCGGTCTCGGCGGCGTCTGTGGAACGGGCGCTGGGGCCGTCGGCCGGCGTCTCACCGCGGACCGGCGTCGCGGAGCCGGGGGCCGGCATGTGAAAGGGCCGGCCGGGTCGGCACCCGTCTCTCCGGGAGGAGCCATGCGCAGCTACAGGTTCACACAGGTCGACGTCTTCGCCGAAGCTCCGTTCGCCGGCAACCCCCTGGCGGTCTTCACCGACGCCGCCGGGCTCACAGACCGGGAGATGCAGGCCGTCGCTCTCGAGATGAATCTCTCCGAGACCACGTTCGTCGAGACGCCGCGCGGGGTCGGCGCCGGACGCGGCGATGTACGGGTGCGCATCTTCACGCCGCTCAGCGAGCTGCCGTTCGCCGGTCATCCCAGCGTCGGTACGGCCTGCGAGGTCGTGCGGCTCGGCATGGTGGCGACGGTCGCGCCGGTGACCACGGTGGTGCTGGAGCTGGGGGTCGGTCTCACGCCGGTCGATGTCGAGGTCCGCGACGGGGCCCCGGTGGCCGCGACCGTGCACCAGGGGCCGCCGCGCTTCGGTCCCGAGATCCCGGTCGGCGAGGCGGCACGGGTCCTCGGGCTGGCGGTCGAGGAGGTCGGCGCCGAGGCTTCGTCGGCCGGCGACCCGCGGCTCTCGCCGCAGGTCGTCGGTACCGGCCTGGAGTATGCGGTCATTCCGCTCCGCGACACCGACGTCCTGGCCCGCGTCCAGCTCGACATGGAGCGTCTGCCGGGGTTTGAGCACGCGTACGCCGAGGTGTATCCCTTCGCCTTCACCGGCGAGGACCGGCCCTGGATCGAGGCGCGCGGGCTGTTCCCCTTCGAGGGGATCCCGGAGGACCCGGCGACCGGCAGCGCCGCCGGTCCGCTGGCCGCCTATCTGGCGGCGGCCGGCCTGCTGTCGCCCGGCGAGACGCGGGTCGTCCTGCAGGGTCGCCACGTCGGTCGTCCCAGCCATCTCTCGGTCTCGGTGCGCGGCGCCGCCGATGCGCCGGACGACGTCCTGGTCGGCGGCGGCGTGGTGCCGATGCTCTCCGGCGAGCTGCGCCTGTGAGCACCCGGCAGAGGCTGCGCCGTCCGGGGCGCCACATCCCCCCGAGTCCCACCGGCCCCGGCCGCGCGCTGTACAATCGCAGCCAAGCGAGGAGCGGGGAACCCGAGTGACCGACGCCGCCGGCCGATCAGAGCCCGAGAGTGCAGCCGTGTCCGGCGGGCAGCAGCGTCCCACGTGGGACGAGTACTTCCTGCAGCTGGCCCGGCAGGCTTCGACGCGGTCCACGTGCCTGCGCCGTCAGGTCGGCGCCGTGCTCGTACGCGGCCACCGCATCCTGGCCACCGGCTACAACGGCGCCCCGCGCGGCGTCGCCCACTGTCTCGACGTGGGCTGCCTGCGCGACCGGCTCAAGGTGCCTTCCGGCGAACGGCACGAGCTCTGCCGGGCGATCCACGCCGAGCAGAACGCCGTCATCCAGGCTGCCATCCACGGGGTGGCCGTCGAAGGCGCCACGCTCTACTGCACGCATCAGCCGTGCATCCTCTGCGCCAAGGTCCTCATCAATGCCGGCGTCCGCGAGATCTACTTCAGTGAGGGGTACCCCGACGAGTTCGCCGTCGCCATGTGCGAAGAAGCCGGTGTGCGCCTGATCCGCATGGAGCTGCCCGTCTGACGGAGCCCGATGCTCTTTGACCTGACCTTCAGCCAGCTGATGGCCGTGCTTGCGTTCGTCCTGGCGGCGTTCGTGGTGTACGTGCTCACGCCGCTCATGGGGGCTCTGGCACGGCGCATGGGCGCCGTCAGCGTGCCGCTCGACGAGCGGCGCATGCACGTCGACGCGATGCCGATGCTCGGCGGGCTGGGGATGTACCTGGCGGTCGTCATCACCGTCGTCCTCGTGGTGCCGTGGGGCGACGACACCGTGAAAGCGGTGCTCGTCGGCGGAACCGTCATCACCGCCGTCGGACTCGTCGACGACTACATCCAGATCCGGCCGCTGGTCAAGTTCCTCGGCCAGCTGGCGGCCATCGGCGGGGCGCTGGCCTTCAACGTGCGCATGGAGTCGGTGAGCCTGCCGTTCGTCGGCGGTCAGATCGCGTTGCCCCTCTGGGCGTCGCTGATCGTCACGATCCTCTGGATGGCGGCGATCATCAATATGGTCAACTTCATCGACGGCCTCGACGGCCTGGCGGCCGGCGTGTGCGCCATCTCCGCCCTCACGTTCGGCCTCATCGCTTTCTCGCTCTACCGCGTCGATACGGCCATCGTCAGCTTCGCGCTGGCCGGCGCCACGCTCGCCTTCCTGCGCTTCAACTTCCATCCCGCGGTCATCTTCATGGGCGATGCCGGCGCCATGTTCCTCGGCTTCGTGCTTGCCGTGATCAGCCTGCAGGGCGTGCTGAAGACGTCGGCCACGGTGGCCCTCATCGTGCCGCTGCTGGTGCTGGCCGTGCCGTTCTTCGACCTGTTCCTCATCGTGCTGCGCCGGCTCTGGCGGCGGGTGCCCTTCTACCGGCCGGGGCAGGACCACGTACACCACGAGCTGGTCCTGGTGGCCGGCTTCTCGCAGCGCAAGAGCGTGCTGCTGCTGTACGGGTGGTGCCTGCTGCTCAACGGCGCCGCCGTCTGCATGAGCCAGGACTGGTACGTCGCGGCGGCGGTGCTCGGCGGGCTGGCGACGATCGCGACGCTCTTCCTGGTCCTGCTGCTCGTCCGCTCGCGGCGGCGCAACCGGAACGGCCTCTCGGCTGCTGATGCCGCGCCGGTCGACGGCGGCGCCGCGGCCGCAGAGGCGGGAGCCGAGCGCGCCGATCGCTGAGGACCGAGGCAGGGCCGGAGCAGCGGCGGCGGCGGGACGAGGCGGGCTCTTGACGCGGGGTCGACCCTCGACGATGCTCGTTCGTGACGGTCGTGCATCGAGGTGGGGATGACTGCGAGAAACGCGCTGACGCCGCAGCATCGAGGCGCAGACGGCGATGCCGGGGGCGGCTCGGGCGCCGGCGCTTCGTATGGATCAGGATCCGCTTCACGCGAGTCCGGCGTCAAGCCGGAGGCGACGACCGGGCGATCGCTGCCGGATGCAGACGCCGCCGCCGACCCGGACGGCCGGCCGGGCGCAGACGCCGACGACTTCATCGCCGACGTGATCGCCGCCGCGGCCGCCGACCGGGCGCCGCGGGAGGCCGCCGCCGACGTCCTGCGGCTCCTGGTGATGCGCCTGGGCATGGACGCCGGCGCGTTCTTCCTGGTGCGCGACGACGGCGCCGCCGAAGTGCTGGCCGTGTACGGTCGCACGCGGCGCCGCGGGTACCCGTACCCGCTGGTCGACGGCGGCCATCCGCGGGTGGCGCCGCTGCTGCACGGGGTCGCCTTGACCGAGCTGGACGCGCGGGCCGCCGATCTGCCTCCCGGTCTGCTCGATGTCGCCAGCCCGCGCTGGAGCCAGATCGTCCTCGCTGCGGCCGAGGCGGGCGGTACCGTGGCCGGACTGCTGCAGCTGAGCCGCCGCCGGCCGCAGCCCATCGACGATCGCACCCGTCGGGTGCTGCGGGCCGCCGGTCACATCCTGGCGATGGCGGCTCGCAACGAGGCTCTCTCCACGGCCAGCGAGCGCAGCGCGGCCGTCCTCGAGACGGCCTACGCCGTCTCCCGGACCATCTCCCGTAGCCTCGATCTGGAGCGGACGTTCAAGCTCATCGCAGTCAACGCGGCACGCCTGGTGCGCGGCGCCCACTGCCTGCTCTTCGAGCTCGACGTGCAGAGCGGCGACCTGGTCGCCGTGGCCAGCTCAGAGGAGGACGACGAGGCGCTGGTCGGCCTGTGCATGCGTCTCGACGACGGCTCGGCGTTCGCAGGGCGCACCGGCGGCCACCTGCAGATCGCGGTGGAGGAGCTGGTCTGGGGCGCCGGGATGGGCACGGACCTGCGCCAGGCGCTGAGCATGCGGACCGCCCTGTTCCTGCCGATGCTGGCCCAGAACCAGCCGATCGGCTCCCTGGTGCTCTTCTCACCGACCCGCGCCCGCCCGTTCGCGGCGGCCGACGTCGCCCTCGCCGAAGAGGTCGCCGAACAGGCCGCCATCGCCATCCACAACGCCCGTCTCTATCGTGACCTGGCCGGTAGCCGGGCGCGGGTCGAGTCTCTGCTGGGACGCGTCACCCGCGTCCGCGAGCACGAGCGGCGCAGCCTGGCGGCGATCGTCCACGACGACATCCTGCAGAGCGTGATCGGCGCCGTCTACAAGCTCGAGGCGGCGGTCGACGACCTGCCGGCGGAGACGCGCCCCCAGCTCGATGAGGCCATCGCCGTGCTGCGCTCGGCCGTCGATGAGGCGCGGCGGGTCATCTCGGACCTGCGACCGCCGGCACTGGAGGGCTTGAGTCTGGCAGCGGCCCTGCGGGCGCTGGCCGATCGCGCCGACAGCCTCGGTCCGGCCAAAGTCGGGATTTCCATCGACGACAGCCTGCGCATGGAACCGGGGCCGGCGGCGGCCATCTACAGGATCGCCCGCGAGGCGATCACCAACGCCCAGCGGCACGCCGCCGCGCGGCACGTGTGGGTCTCGCTGCTCGACGCCGCCGCCGCAGAACGACCCGCCGTCTGCCTCACGGTCAGGGACGACGGCGACGGCTTCGACGCGGAGCGTTGTCGCGAGGAAGGACACTACGGGCTGACGCTCATGGACGAGCAGGCAGCGTTCGCCGGCGGCTCGCTGGAGCTGCGATCGGCGGCCGGCGCCGGCACCGTCGTCGAGGTCTGCATCCCGCTCACGGCGGCTCCGGCCGCCGACGGAGCCCCCCGGGAGGTGTGACGCGTGGCTGCGATACGCGTACTGGTGGTCGACGATCACGCGGTGATCAGGGAGGGACTGGCGTCCATCCTCGCCCGGGAGCCGGACATCGAGGTGGTCGGTCTGGCGGCCGGCGGTCGGGAAGGGCTCTCGCTGGCCGGCAGCGCCCATCCGGACGTGGTGCTGCTGGACATGCAGATGCCGGACCTGCACGGGCTCGAGGTGCTGGAACGCATGACGCGCGATGTCCAGCCGCCGCCGAGCGTCATTGTGCTCACCGCCCACGACGACGACGAGCTGGTCCTCAACGCGGTCCGCGGCGGCGCCCAGGGCTACGTGCTCAAGAGCGCCTCCCGAGAGGATCTGGTGGCCGCCATACGGCACGTGGCGGGTGGCGGCCAGCGGTTCGACGAGGTCGTCGTCCGCGCCCTCCTGGCCGAGCAGGGCAGGGCCGAAGAGGAGTCGCTGCTGACCGAACGCGAGCTCGACGTGCTGCGCCTGGTGGCGGCCGGCTACAGCAACAAGGACGTCGCCGCTCACCTCTACATCGGGCTGACCACCGTCAAGACGCACCTCGACGACGTGTACCGCAAGCTCGGGGTGTCCGACCGGGCGCACGCGGTGGCCGTGGCGCTGCGGCGCGGCCTCCTCGAGTAGGCCGCCGTGTCCAACGCCGGAGACAGGCCGCTCATAACGCTTCGCCGGGCGCCGACGGTGGTGCGCGAGTGGGGTGTCTCCGACGCTCTGCTCTACAACCTCATGACCATGAACCTGGCGGTGATGCTCACCATCCCGCTCCTGGTGGCGCTGGCCTTCTTTCCGGCGGGCAGTCTGCCGGTCGCCATCCTCATCGCCGGGCTCTTCTGCTGTGCGGAGGCCGCCGTCTACGCGTTCCTTGCCTCGAGCATGCCGCGCAGCGGCGGCGACTACTACTTCCAGAGCCGTCTGATCTCGCCGGCCGCCGGCACGGTCTTCGTGTTCACGGCGGTGGTGCTGGGAGGAGCGTTGTGGATGGCCATCGCCGGCTGGTTCGCCGCCAGGGTGGCCGTGGGGCCGTTGCTCTACGTGCTCGGCAGTCTGTCCGGCTCCTCCGGGCTGCTGGGGGTCGCCGCGTTTGTGCAGTCGGGACCCGGGGTGCTCGTCATGAGCCTGCTCGTCATCGCCTGGTCGGCGCTGGTCAACTACTGGGGGATGCGGGTCTACGCGCTGCTGCAGCGTGCGTGCTGGCTCATCGGTGGGGCTGCTCTGGTCGTGGCGGCGCTCCTGGTGGCGGCCCTGGGGCCGGATGCCGTCGGCGACGGCGCGCCGTACCGCGAGGCTCTGGGCACGGCGCGCTCGCTGGGCTTCGGCGCCTCGCCCGGTCCGGGGACGGCGGCCAGCACGCTGTGGCTGGTCCCGGTCGCCGCCTTCTCGCTGATCTACCCTGCCTGGAGCGTGCAGCAGGCGGGCGAGGTGCGCCGGGCGGACAGTCTGCGGGCGCAGACCATCGTCATACTCGGCGCCGAGGCCGTCACCGTGGTGCTTTCGGCGGGCGTGCTGGCACTCGTGCTGGCGCTGGTGGACCGCCAGGCGCTGGCCGCCGCCGCCTATCTGTTCTTCCAGGCGCCGGACTCCATGCCGGTGCCGGCACTGCCCTTCTTCTGGTACTTCCTGGACGGTCGCTGGCCGGGAGATGTGGTCGCCCTCGCCCTGTGCGCGCTCTTCAACGCCTGGTTCTGGATGTGGGTGCCGGACGTCACGCTGGCGGCCACGCGGGTGCTGGAGTCCATGTCGTCGGACCGGTCGCTGCCGCGCACGCTCGGCCGCCTCCGCGGTCGTCGCCGCGCGCCGGTGCACGCCATCCTGTTCTTCAGCGCCGTGTGTGTCGTGCCGGCGCTGCTGTTCGCCTTCTCCGACCTGTGGCGGCTGACCCTGTCGGTGACGCTGCTGAACGTGCCGGCGTTCGCGGCCACATGCGGGGCGGCGGCCGCCTGGCCGTTCGTCGACCGGGAGCTGTACAGGGAGAGCACGGCGGCGCCGTTCGAGCTGTTCGGCGTTCCCGTGCTCACCTGGTGTGGCGCCGCCTTCGTGCTGTTCACGCTGTTCCTCGCCTGGCGTTTCGTCGCCGACGATGCTCTGGCGCTGGGTCTCGATCACTGGGTGCTGCTGGCGTTCATCGGCGGCGCGTACGCCGTCTCCGCCGCCCTGTACAGAGTGGTGCGCCATCTGCGTCGCGGCCAGGAGGGGCAGGAGCTGGAGATCGTCTACCGGCCGATCACCGAAGACTGACGACGCGGGCCGCTTGAGGTCCGCCCGTCGGCGGTCGCCGCCACGTCTTCGGCAGCCGGCCGGCGCGAGCCGACGCCGGCAGCACCGGTATGCCCTCACACGGACTCTGGGATTCGTGGACATTTTCGACCCCGCAGGGTGTACACGGATCCCGGAGGCGCCTCGCGGTGGACATGGTATCCGACGGATCCCGGAGGCGCCTCGCGGTGGACATGGTGTCCGGCGCCTCCCGGCCGGCGGGCGGGGCACAGCCGACGCGGCGCAGGCGGCCGGCGGGCGGGGCACGGCCGACGCGGCGCAGGCGGCCGGCGGGCGGGGCACGGCGCGGGCGCGGTCGGAGCGCGGCGGGGGTGCGGGTGGGGCCGGCACGGCGGGGTGCGGCCGGGGACGCCCGCACCCGCCGGCTTCGCGGCCGGATGGCCGACCTCGCCCTCCCCCAAGCGGCCGCACAGGTCGGTCCCACCGGAGGTACCGCGCCGCCGGGGCTCCGCCTAGGCTGAGTGGGACCCGGCGTGGGGGTGCCGGTCGCACGGCGGCGTGTCGCAGTCCTGCCAGGCCGCCCGAGGCGCCGGTCTTCCTTCCCAGAGCGACGGAGCGTGAGAGAGGAGCCGATGCATTCATGACTACTGCAGTGATGGAGTACGGAGCGGTGACCGACGAGGTCATCGACGACCTCAGGCGGTTGCTCGGTGAGGAGAACGTGCTCACCGACCTCCACGAGCGCGCCATGCGGGCCTACAGCTGCGCGCCGGCGCCGCTGCACCGCTGGCAGGACCAGACCCCCGACGTCGTCGTGCTGCCCGGCAGCACCGAGGACGTGGTGGGCATCCTCAAGCTCGCCAACGAGAAGCGCATCCCCGTGACCCCGCGTGGCGGCGGCTCGGGCCTCGCCGACGGCGCCATGCCGCTGCACAGGGGCATCTGCGTCGACATCAAGCGCATGAACGAGATCTTCGAGATCGACGAGGAGAACATGTGCGCCACCGTGGGCACGGGCATCAACATGCCCAAGCTCAACGAGGTGCTCGAGCCGCTGGGCAAGATCTTCCCCGATGACCTGGCGGGCTACGCCAACGCCATGCTCGGCGGCCGTATCGGGTGCGGCGGCTGGACGCTCATCGGCGCCCGCTTCGGCCACATCCCCGACACGGTCATCAGCATGGAGTGCGTGCTGCCGGACGGCCAGGTCATCTGGGTCGGCGGCGGCGGTACGAAGAAGGTCCGCAAGAGCTCCTCGGGCTACCGCCTCAAGGACCTCTTCATGCAGCACCAGGGCACGCTGTGCATCGTCACCAGGGCGGTCATCGAGCTCTACCCGAAGTCCGAGGTCGAGTTCGCCGGCTACTTCGCCTTCGACAACTGGGACGACGCCTACCAGGCTCTCTACGACGTCACCACGCGCGGCTTCGGCAACCTCTCGTCGGCGATGATCTTCGACGACTACAAGATCGACTTCCTGCGCCGCGACGACGAGGCGTTCATCCCGCTCGGCAGGGACGTGCGGTTCGTCGTCCTCTTCACGATGTACGGTCTCAAGTGCGAGGTCGAGCCGGCCGTCAAGGAAGGCTTCCGCATCATGAAGAAGCTGGGTGGCCGCTACCTCGGCCCGGAACAGGGAGAGGGCGACTGGGCCTCCCGTCACGACCGCTACCACCTCTCCTATCACGGGCGCACCCCCGACGGCCAGGCGACGCTCATGTCGTGGCACTGCGAGGACACGGCCGCCTACCACACCGCGTTGCCGGTCCTGCGCGAGCAGTTCCACGAGATCGTCGGCCGGTACGTGCAGCAGTACCCCGGCGTGTTCGACGACTGGGGCATCTTCATCTACACCAGCAACCCGTTCAAGGGCTGGGGCGACTACCTCATCGAGATCGACGTCGGCATCGCCGAGCTGCAGTACAACGACGAGACCTGGGCGGCGTGGATCCGCATGAAGAGGGAGATCGCACAGGCCGCCGTCGACATGGAGTGCTCGGTCTCGATCTGTCACGGCTCCTGTCGCGAAGGCGACGACGACATCGCCATGCACGGGGAGATGGCGAACGGGTCGTTCGAGATCATGAAGAAGATCAAGCGGATGATCGATCCCAACAACATCATGAACCCGGGCAAGTACTGCCTCGACGAGGCCTACGAGGACTGACCGGTGCGGCCGGGGGCACGTGGGCGCCCGGCGCCGGCCGCCGCAGCGCCGCACCGACCGGCGTCCGATCCGATGAGAAAGGTGGGTCGACACTCATGACATACCAACTCAGCAAGAAGGACTTCTACGCTGAGCCCCTGTCGAAGACGAAGGCCATCGACGAGGAGTTCGTCAAGGAGGCGTACCTGGTCTTCGCCTGCCGGCACAAGTTCTGCCGCGACATCTGCCCCAACTTCGATATCACGCGCAACGAGGCGCACTCCTCGTACGGCTTCCACACGGCGATCCTGGCCATCAGCCGTGGTGTCGGCGAGTTCGACAAGCTCATCGACAACTTCACCTATTGCCTGGAATGCGGCGCCTGCGAGCTCCGCTGTCCCAACACCTCGATGGGGGGCGACTTCTACCGGCGGTCCACGACGACCGTCGACCTGGTGCGCAAGATCCGCCGCGACTCGCTGGCCGACGGCACGGAGATCCCGAACTGGCCGGCGGTCAAGGAGTATCTCGACGAGCACCGTGGCTTCGTGGCCACCCAGGACGAGCTCGTGACCAGGTGGGCCGAGGGCATCAAGATCGCCGGCGACATGAAGACGGCCCTCTTCGTCGACTTCTTCACCGCCACGCAGGGGACCGAGGTACCGCGCCTGGCGGCGCAGATCCTCGCCAGGCTGCGGGTCAAGTTCGGCGTCTACACGACCCCCGGCGTCACCGCGCCGGAGCTCCTCAGCGAGAGCGACGAGGAGTGGAAGAAGTACGCCGGCGAGAACGTCGAGAACTTCAGGAAGCTCGGTGTGGAGACGCTCGTGGTGGTGAACCCGCACGACTACGCGCTCTTCGTCCGTGAGTACCCCAAGTGGTTCGACATGGACGGCATCGAGACGGTCTTCATCACCGATTTCCTGCTCGGGAAGATGAAGGAGAAGGGCGTCACCCCGCCGGTGGCCGTCGAGGGCAGGTTCGCCTACCACGACCCCTGCACGCTCAACACGCTGGTGGTCGAGGCCGAGTCGCCGCGCGACCTCGTCGGGCTGGTGCCCGGCGCCGAGATCGTGGACGTGCAACCGGCCAATCAGTGGAGCTACTGCTGCGGCAACGGTAACGGACCGTACCGCAAGCTGCACCCGGACATCGCCTACCGCATCGGGCAGAAGCGCCTGCGGGCGGCTGCCGACCTGGGCGTCGACACGCTCCTGGTGGCCTGCCCGCACTGCAAGGACCAGTTCACCGACGTGAAGGCCAAGTCCGGGATCCAGGTGGAGCCGGTGCACGTGGTCGAGCTGCTCGCCAGGTCCATGGGCATCGAGTGGGAGACGACGTCGCCGACCATCGGTTGACGACCGGAAGGAGCATCGCCATGGCTGAAGACGTCATCTACAAGTACGGACACCTGGAGATCCTGCCGACGCGGATGGAGGAGTACATCAAGCAGCAGGAGATGAACGAGGCCGAGCGCGAACGCATCGCGAAGGCCCGCAACATGCACCTCGACTGGTACCACCGGCACTTCGCCTACGAGGTGCTCGAACCGCCGGTCGGCGAGTGGGAACCGAAGGCATGATGGGGGGTCGGTCCATCCCTTCCCAAGGAGCGTCATGAGGATCATCGTCTGCGCCAAGCACGTCACGGACTCCACGGAGATCCGCTGGGACGACGAGCGCGGTGAGGTCGTCCTGCGCAACCTGCCCACCAAGATCAGCGACTACGAGCGCAATGCGATCGAGGCGGCCGTCGTCCTCAAAGAACAGGGCGAGGACGTCGAGCTGGAGGTCGTCATGGTCGGCGGCGAGGCCGCCGTCAAGACGCTCAAGGAAGCGGTCGCCATGGGCGCCGACAAGGGCCATCTTGTCGAAGGCGGCTGGGACGACCCCTTCGACCCGGTCCGCGGCGCCCGGGTCCTCGCGCGGGCCATCGAAGCGATCGACGACGCCGACCTGGTCATGTGCGGTCTGGTCTCCGAAGACGGCTACAACGGCATCACCGGGGCGGCCCTGGCGCAGCTGCTGGAGCGGCCGTACCTGGCCCCGGTCGTCGCCATCGAGCCCGGCGAGGAGCACGTGCGGGCCACGCTCGACCTGGGGGATGTGCTGCGCACCGTCGAGGCGCCCCTCCCGTGCGTGCTCGGCATCGATTCGAGCATGAACGTGCCGCGGCTGCCGACCGTCCTGCAGGTGATGAAGGTCAAGGGCGACCGCATCGGCACCTTGAAACTGGCCGATCTCGGCCTGGCTCCCGGGGCGCTGGGCGAGCTGGCCGGGGGCGTGGAGCTGGCCGGCCTCGACTCGAGCGCCGTCGAGCGCAAGCGGATCGTCCTGGAGGGCGCTCCCGATGAAGCCGCCGCGGCGCTCGTCGCGGCTCTCAGGGAAGAGGGGGTGCTGTGATGCCGGCCCGAGTGATCGTGACCGCCGCCGACATCGCCGGCCTGCGTCGCGTCGCCGCGGCGGCGCGCACGCTCGACGGGGTCGAGCGCGTCGCGGCGCTGGCGCTCACCGGCGACGGTGTCGTGCTGGCTCCCGCCGCGGCCGCCGTCGACGAGGTGGCGGCGGCGGTCGGCGGGCTGGCCGACGTGGTGCTGGCCTGTCCCGGCGGCGGCGCCCTGCGCGGCGACATCTGGGCCGCCGCCCTGACGGAAGCGGCGGCCGGCGGCGTCGACGCCGTCTTCCTCGCCGATGCGCCGGCGGCGCGTGAGGCAGCCGGCAGGCTGAGCATCGCGCTGGGCGCCGCCTGTGCGAGCATGTGCGACGAGGTCGCGGTGGACGGGGACGGGGCTCTGCTCGTCCGGCGCAGCGTCTACGGCGGGGTTGCCGCCGGCACGCTCAGGTTCGGCCGCTCACCGGCCGTGTGCCTGTTCGCCGCCGGGGTCTGTGAGGCCCCCGAGGCGGCGCCGGCGCCGATCGAACAGCGGGCGGCGCCGGCCGTGCCCTGCGACGTCGTCATCGTCGCTGAAGAAGCGGTCGAGAAGACGGTCGATCTGCCCGGCGCCAGGCGGGTCGTGTCCGTCGGCCGTGGGTTCCAGAAGGCCGACGACCTGGCCCTCGCACAGCCGCTGGTGACCGCCCTCGACGCGGAGCTGGGCTGCTCACGGCCGATCGCCGAGGACTTCAAGTGGCTCCCCAAGGAGCGACTGGTCGGACTCACCGGCTCCTCGGTCACCGCCGACCTGTATCTGGCGCTCGGCATCTCCGGTCAGGTGCAGCACCTCACCGGCATCAGGGGGGCCCGGGTGGTGGCCGCCGTCAACAACGACCCCAGGGCCCCTATCGTCCGCAATGCCGACTACGTGATCCAGGCCGACCTCTACAAAGTGATCCCGGCGCTGCTGGCCGCACTCGGAGGCTCGCCGTGACGGTCTTCGGGTGCATCCGTCCCGGTTCGCACGGGGAGGGCTGAGCGGGCGTCATGGACATCGAGTACGCCAGGGAGTACCTGCCGTTCCTGTCGCAGCGGGCGACGCTGATCGCCATGTATGCCTGCGTGGCGATCCTCATCGGCGTGTTCGTCTGGGGCGTCGTGCGCCGGGTGCGAGCCTATCGCGGCGCCGGCCGCTCGCTGTGGGCCGATGTGAACGGCCGCGTCCTGCCGTGGGGGACGCGGCTGGCGCGGGCGGCGCGGGATGTGGTGGCGCAGACGAAGGTCCGCGAGCGTCGCCTGCCCGCCGTGCTGCATCTGCCGCTCTTCTACGGCATGGTCTTACTGTTCCTCGGCACGCTGGTGGTGCTGTTCTACGAGGATGTGCTGCACTGGTTCGGCGACTTCCAGATCCGCGGGCTGTTCTACGTCATCTTCGAGGCGGTGCTCGATCTGGCCGGTCTGGCGCTCATCGTCGGCGTCGGCATCGCCCTCTGGCGACGGCTGGTGACGCGCCCGGAGTACTTGACGCCGAAGGCTTCCACCCTGCTCATCCTCTGGGGTCTGCTCTTCATGGGCCTCAGCGGCTTCGGCCTGGAGGCCTACCGCATCGCCGCCCAGCCGAACGAATGGGCGGCGGCGGCGTTCGTCGGCTGGTCGCTGTCTCACCTGCTCACCGGGGTCGCCGAGCCGAGCGGCACGCCGACCACCGTCTATGCCGTGTTCTGGTGGCTGCACGCCGGTGGCGCCTTCGCGCTCATCGCCGGCGCCGCCTGGACCGGCTTCAGTCACCTGTGGGTCCTGCCGGCGAACGTGGCCGCCCACGACCCGCGGCGGCAGCGGACGGCGCTCACCACGCCGTTCGATCTGGCGGCCGCGATGGAATCGGAGGAAGACGTCGAGCTGGTGTGCGGTGTGGCCGCCACCGACGCGCTGGCGCCGGCGGAGCGGCTGGCGGCCGATGCGTGCGTGGCCTGCGGCCGCTGTCACCAGGAGTGTCCGGCGGTCGCCGCCGGGCGGCCGCTCTCGCCGCGCGACCTGATGCAGGAGATACGGGCGGCCCTGGGCGCCGATCTCGGCGGCTGCCCGGCCGACAGGCCGGCCGCCGACTTCGAGGACGCCGTCTGGTCGTGTACCAACTGTTACGCGTGCGAGCAGGCGTGTCCGTCGCGGATCAGGCACGTCGACTACGTCCTCGACTTCCGCCGCGCGCTGGTCGACCAGAACCGGCTCGACGAGCAGAAGCTGGGCGTGCTGGCGGCCCTGGACCGCAACCAGAATCCCTACAAGCTGCCGTCCCACGAACGGGCGGCCTGGCTGGCCGACGTGCCGTACGCCGACGAGGTGCTCTTCGGCGTCGCCGACTCCGACGAGCCGCCCGAGTACCTCTACTGGCTCGGGTGCAGCGCCGCGTACGACGAGCGCACGAGCCTCGTGGCACGCGCCACCATGGACCTGCTGCGAGCGGCCGGCGTGCGCTTCGTCACGCTCGGTCCGGCCGAGCCGTGCTGCGGCGAGCCGGCCAAGCGCCTCGGCGAAGAGGGTCGCTTCCAGATGCTCGCCCTCACGGCCATCGAGATGGTCAAGGAGACCGGTGCCCGCAAGGTGGTCACCCACTGTCCGCACGGCCTCAACGTCTTCCTGCACGAGTATCCGTCGCTCGGCTTCAGCATCCCGGCCGTCCATCACACCGAGCTCCTCGCGCAGCTCGTCTCGGAAGGCAGGCTCGCGCCGGCACGGTCGTCCGCCGCCACGGGGGTCGTGTACCACGAGCCGTGTAACCTCGCTCGCGCCGGGCGGCCGGAGGCCGCCCGGCGACTGTTGAGAGCGGCCGGCACCGACGGTGGCCTGGCCGCAGGCGCCGTTGCGCCGGGGAGGTCCGGCGGCCTCCGGCTTCCGGAGCGGCGCGGGGTGCGGACATTCTGCTGCGGCGGCGGCGGCGCCAACAGCTTCTACCAGGTCGAGCAGGAGGAGCGCCGCATCAGCGGCCTGCGCCTCGAGGAGCTGCTCGCCACGGGGGCCGATCGGGTCGTCGTGAGCTGCCCCTTCTGTCTCACCATGCTGCGCGACGCCGCCGGCAGCCTCACGGGACGCGACGTCGAGGTGCTCGATGTAGCCGAGCTCCTCAGCGCCGATCGGCACTCCTGAGTCGCCACATCCTGTAGTGTGACCGGCACAGGGCAGAGCGGCGTTCGCACGATGGTCGCCGCGGATCTGCGGGGGAGAGGACCATTGACCAGGCCGGCAGACTCCGAGCCGGGCTTCGGACGATCGGACCCTTCGGCGAAGGAAGGTCCGGCAGCGCCGCCGCGTGGCGGGGAGCCCGGGGGTGCGCGGCACGAGCGGCCGGCCGGCCCGCAGGAGCCGGTGTCCACTCACAAGGAAGAAGAGCCCGAGAACGACGGGCGACCGGACCGAGGGACTCCCGGCGGCGCGTCCGGCTGGCGGGAAGACGAGTGGGACCGCGGCAGCTGGGACCGCGACGAGTGGGACGAGCCGGACCGGCACCGAGCCCGCGAAACCGGCGACGGTGAGCATCGCGGCGACGGCGACGCAGACACGGACGCCCAGCAGCACGACCGGCACTTGTGGCCCGGGAAAAGCGTGCGCTATACTCGCCGCGGTCCTGAGTCCCAGACACAGCGACCGGGGGGGTCGTCCGGCAGACGGCTCGACAAGGGCGAGACTGTCGCCTTCATGCTGCTGGCCGGCATCGGTCTCGGTTCAGGCATCGGCTACGGTCTCGACAGGCTGGTCGGGTCGTTCCCGGCGTTCATGGTCATCGGCGTGTTCGTGGGGTTCGGGATCGCGCTCTACGGTGTGTTCCTCGAGACGCGGTGAGTGGGTTCTGTGGTGAAGTCGCAGAGGATGAGTCGTAGCGTGATGAGGGGGGCGCTCGCACCTCTCAGCGCAGCTGTCTGCATCCCCGTCGCCGTGGCGGTCGCCGTCGTCGCCGGCGCCGACTGGGCGCTGGCTGCCGCCGGCGCCGCTCTGGGGCTCCTGTATTCGTTGCTGGAGCTTGCCGCGACCCTGCTCGGATCGAGGGGGAGCTTCAACCGCGCCCTCGCCGCCGGCCTCGGCGGCATGGCGGTCCGCATGATCGTCGTGCTCGGCGCTCTCGCGGCGATCGGCCTCACGACGAGCCGTCAGCAGACGCTGGTCGCCATCCTCGCCTTCGTCGGCACGTTCACGGTGGCGTTCGCCGTCCACATGAGCGTGCTGCCGTCCCTGGACGCCCCGGGCTCCCAGCGCCCGCCCGGAACGGGCGGCGGCAAAGACGGCGGCTCGCCGACGCGGACACGGCGATCGCTGCGCACATGAGCTCGCAGCCCAGGGACACGGCACCGCCCGCAGCGTCGGACCCGACGCCCGACCGGTCGCCCGCAGAGCCCGCTCACCCGGCACCCGAGCCGCGCCTCGAGGTCCCGGTCAAGAAGACGCGTCGCAGCGGCTGCCTGGCGTGGCTCCTGCTGGTCATCGCCGTGTTCGTAGGCCTCATGTTCATCCCCGGCGGCGAGGAAGAGGTCGCCGAGGTCGCCGGCGAGTTCGAGCTCCATGCCATCATCGAGATCCCGGCCATCGGTCCCGTCGACCTCTCGATCACCAAGGCGGTCATCTACCTGTGGATCACCGTCGCCATCATCGTCGTGATCAGCATCGTCATCGCGCGGACGCTCAAGCCGGTGCCGGGCAAGCTCCAGACGGTCATCGAGAGCCTGTACGAACTGGCCCGCGACGGTATCGCCGGCAGCGTCATGAAGGCCGGCGCCGAGCGCTGGTTCCCCTTCATCGGCGGCCTGTTCTTCTACATCCTCATCAGCAACCTGGTCGGCCTCATCCCGCTGCCCTTCGGCGAGCACGAGCAGCTGGCCTTCTATGCCGCCACCGGCAACCTCAACGTCACGATCGTGCTGGCGGTGTTCACGTTCGTGTTCACGCAGTACGCCGGCGTCAAGGCGCACGGGCTGTTCCGGTACATGCGCTCCTGGGCGCCGTCCGGCGCGCCGCCGGTGCTCAAGCAGTTCATCTGGGGCATCCACGTCATCAGCGAGGTCTTCCGCCTCGTCTCGCTCTCCGTCCGACTCTTCGCCAACATGGTCGCCGGCCATGCCATCCTGGCGGTCTTCTTCGCCATGGCGCTCATCTTCCAGAGCTACGCCATCGCGGTGGTCCTCCAGGGCGGCTCGGTCGCCATCTACCTCTTCGAGATCTTCATCGCCTTCATCCAGGCCTTCATCTTCGCGGTGCTCTCGGCCGTCTACATCGGCGGGGCGCTGGAGGAGGGGCATTGAGAGAGCACCGTCATGTCGCGTTGTACCAAGGAGGTCGTTAGATGGAAGCGGATGCCGCCAAGTTGCTCGGCGCCGGACTGGCCATGGGCCTCGGCGCCATCGGTCCGGGCATCGGTCTCGGTACCCTGATCGGCAAGGCCATCGAGGGCATCGCCCGGCAGCCCGAGGTCGCCGGAGAGCTGCGCACCAGCATGTTCATCGGCATCGGCGTCACCGAGGCCGTGGCCCTGTACGCGTTCGTCATCGCCCTCATCCTCATCTTCGTGGCCTGAGGCAGAGAGAGGCGTGACCCTCAACGAAGTGGCGAGAGTGGTGATGGCATGCTGAACCTTGACTGGGGCCTGATGGTGTGGACCGTCATCACCTTCGGCATCGCGGTCTTCATCCTGTGGCGATACGCGTTCACACCGCTGCAGAAGGTCATCGACGAGCGCCGGCGGCGGGTGCAGGAGAGCATCGAGACGGCCGAGGAGTCGCGCGACGAGGCCTATCGCCTGCTCAACGAGTACAAGCAGACGCTGGCCTCGGTGCGCACCGAGGCCGACCAGATCATGGACCGCGCCCGGCACGCCGGCGATCAGGCGAAGGCCGAGATCGTGGACGAGGCCAGGAAGCAGGCCGACCGCGCCATCGAACGGGCGCACGAGGAGATCGAGAGAGACACCAAGACGGCGGTCGCCACGCTGCGCACGGAGGTCGCCGATCTCACCCTCCTGGCGGCCGAGAAGGTGGTCAACAAGAGTCTCGACGACGCCGAGCACAGGCGGCTCATCGATGAGGCGCTCAAAGACATCGAGAAGGCCGACATGAAGCTCGGCGAGCGGTCGTGAGCCGGTGGTCGCGTCGGTGAGCAGCATCGTCGTGATGGCCCGGGAGCGGTCCGCGTGAGCGGCGACGAGCACGCAGCGACGGTCTACGCCGGCGCCTTGTTCGCGGCCGCCCACGACGCGGGCGCCATCGAGGACGTGCGGGCCGACCTGCACGCCTTCGCAGCTGCGTTCGCGACCTCGGCCGAGCTGCGGCGGGCGCTCTTCGACCCCATCATCGAGAAGGCTCAGAAGCAGCAGGTCGTGACGATGCTGACGGAGGGCGGCAGCCCGCTGGTCGCCAATACCGTCCACCTGCTGCTCGAGAAGGGACGTCTGGGCATCCTCGGTGCCCTCGCCAAAGACTACGAACGGCTCGCGGAGCGGGCCGCCGACCTGGTGGAGATCGAGGTCAGCAGCGCCATCCCGCTGCCCGAAGCCGCCGAGCACGAACTCGTGCAGCGGCTGCAGGCGGCGACCGGGCGCCGCGTACGCCTCGTCAAACGGGTCGATGAGAGCGTGCTCGGCGGGCTCTTCCTGCGTGTCGGCGAAGACATGGTCGTCGACGCCAGCGTGAGGGCGCGCATGGAGCTCCTGCGCGACAGACTGACCGGTGTCGGTACGAGAGGTGCGTCAGAGTGAAGCTTCGTCCGGAAGAGATCACGTCCGTCCTCAAGCAGCAGATCGAGGCCTTCGAGACCGAGGCCGAGGTCGACGAGGTCGGCAGCGTCCTGGAAGTCGGTGACGGCATCGCGCGGATCTACGGTCTGCGCAACGCGGTCGCCATGGAGATGCTGGACCTGCCGCATGGCGTCACCGGTCTGGCACTCAACCTCGAGGAGGAGAACGTCGGCGCCGTGCTGCTCGGCGAGGACACCCTCATCAAGGAAGGCGACCAGGTGCGGCGTACCGGCCGCGTCCTGCAGGTACCGGTCGGTGAGGCGCTGATCGGCCGCGTCGTCAACCCGCTCGGCGAGCCGCTCGACGACAAGGGTCCGATCGAGGCGGCCGGCTATCGTCCGGTGGAGTTCAAGGCGCCCGGCGTGGTCGCCCGTCAGCCGGTCAAGGAACCGCTGCAGACGGGGATCAAGGCCATCGACGCCATGATCCCCATCGGCCGCGGCCAGCGCGAGCTCATCATCGGCGACCGGCAGACCGGCAAGACAAGCATCATCGTCGACACGATCATCAACCAGAAGGGCCACGACGTCATCTGCATCTACGTGGCCATCGGCCAGAAGGCCAGCACCGTGATGCAGATCGTGCAGACGCTCGAGCAGTACGGCGCCCTCGACTACTCGATCGTCGTCGCCGCCACGGCTTCGGCGTCGGCGCCGCTCAAGTATCTGGCGCCGTACTGCGGCGCCGCCATGGGCGAGTACTTCCTCTACAAGGGCGGCCACGCGGCGTGCTTCTACGACGACCTCTCCAAGCACGCCGACGCCTACCGCCAGATGAGCCTGCTGCTGCGCCGCCCGCCGGGCCGCGAAGCGTTCCCGGGCGATGTCTTCTACCTGCACTCCCGCCTGCTCGAGCGGGCCGTCAAGCTCAACGACGATCTCGGCGGTGGCTCGCTGACCGCACTGCCGGTCATCGAGACACAGGCCGGCGACGTCTCGGCGTACATCCCGACCAACGTCATCTCCATCACCGACGGTCAGATCTTCCTGCAGAGCGACCTCTTCTTCAGTGGCGTACGGCCGGCCATCAACGTCGGCATCAGCGTCAGCCGCGTGGGCGGCAACGCGCAGATCAAGGCCATGAAGCAGGTCGCCGGCCGGCTGCGCCTCGACCTCGCGCAGTACCGCGAGCTCGAGGCCTTCGCGCAGTTCGGCTCCGAACTGGAGGAGGCGACCCAGAGGACTCTGGCGCGTGGCGCCCGCATGGTCGAGGCGCTCAATCAGCCGCGCTTCTCGCCGATGCCGGTCGAGGAACAGGTGGCCGTCATCTTCGCCGGCAGCGAAGGCTTCCTCGACGACATGCCCGTCGAGCGGGTGCAGCCGTTCCTGGACGGGCTGCGGCAGTATCTGCGCACCGAGCACGCGGAGGTCCTGCGCGCCATCGCCGAGAAGAAGGAGCTGAGCCCTGAGCTGTTCGAGGCTCTGCGCACAGCGGTGCAGACGTATCACGGCATGGTCGTCGTCGATGCCCAGGGCGTCCCGGCGCCGGCCGTGCCTGCCGACGGTCAGGCTGCTGCCGACACAGAGGCCGAAGGTAGCTGAACGGACGGTGGCTACGCTCCAGGACATCCGCCGCCGCATAGCGTCGGTCCACAACACCCGCAAGATCACCAAGGCGATGCAGATGGTCGCCGCGGCCAAGCTCCGGCGGGCGCAGCAGCGCATCGAGTCGCTGCGCCCTTACGCGCTCAACATGGTCGGCATGATGCAGGACCTGGCGTCCCACGCCGAGGACAGGAACAGCTTCCCGCTGCTGCGCGAGCACCCCGTCTGCGGGCGCGTCGCCCTGCTCGTGTTCACCGGCGACCGCGGCCTGGCCGGCGCCTTCAACGCCAACGTGATCCGCGAGGCGGTGGCCACGGACGCCGAGATCAGGGAGCAGGGTCGCGAGACGATGCTCCTGGTCGTCGGCAAGAAAGGCGCCGGGACCCTCGCCTTCCGGGGATACGACCCCGAGGCGACGTGGACCGGGCTCAGCGACGCACCCACCTATAACGATGCGCAGCACATCGCCCGGCACATCATCGATCTCTACGTGGGCGAGCAGGTCGATCAGGTGCGGCTGATCTTCAACCAGTTCCGCTCGCCGATGGAACAGACGCTCAGGGACATCGTGCGTCTCCCGATCGCGCGCGAGGCCTACGAGGGCGGGAAAGCCGGGGGGTCCGGTCTGTACATCTACGAGCCGGACGCGGCGACCATCTTCGAGCGGCTGCTGCCGGCGTACGTGGAGATCGCCGTCTTCCGGGCGCTCCTCGAGAGCAGCGCCAGCGAACAGGGTGCCCGCATGACCGCCATGCAGAACGCCAGCGAGAACGCCGAGGAGATGATCGACACGCTCACGCTCGAGCTCAACCGGGCGCGGCAGTCGGCCATCACGCAGGAGATCCTCGAGGTCGTGGCCGGTGCCAATGCGCTCGGATAGCGGCGCGGCGCTCGGCGGCGATCCGGTCCGACAGAAGCACGAGCCGGTGCCGGTGACGGCGGCCGTCAGAAGAAGGTGGAGTTGAGGGGATGAACAAGGGAACCGTGGTACAGGTGATCGGCGCGGTGGTCGACGTCCACTTCTCGGGCGAGCTGCCGTCCATCTACAACGCCCTGGAGATCCCCATGGAGAGGGCCGACGGGCAATCGTGGACGCTGGTCTGCGAGGTCCAGCAGCACCTCGGCGACGACCGCGTCCGCGCCGTCGCGATGGACGCGACCGACGGCCTGGCACGCGGCGTCGAGGCCGTCGACACCGGCAGTCCGATGACCGCGCCGGTGGGCAAGCAGACGCTCGGCCGGCTCATCAACGTCATCGGCGAGACCATCGACGACGAGCCGCCCATCACCGACGCCGAGCGCTGGCCGATCCACCGGCCGGCACCCGACTTCGAGAGCCTCGATCCCACCGACGAGGTCTTCGAGACCGGCATCAAGGTCGTCGACCTCCTGGCCCCGTACGTCAAGGGCGGCAAGATCGGCCTCTTCGGCGGCGCCGGCGTCGGCAAGACCGTCATCGTCCAGGAGCTCATCCACAACATCGCCACCCAGCACGGCGGCCTGTCGGTGTTCTGCGGCGTCGGCGAGCGCACCCGCGAGGGCAACGACCTCTGGCGGGAGATGAAGCACAGTGGCGTCATCGACAAGACGGCGCTCGTCTTCGGGCAGATGAACGAGCCGCCGGGCGCCCGTCTGCGCGTCGGCCTGGTCGGCCTCACCATCGCCGAGTACTTCCGCGAGATGGGCGGTCAGGACGTGCTGCTGTTCATCGACAACATCTTCCGCTTCGTCCAGGCCGGCTCCGAAGTCTCGGCGCTCCTGGGCCGCATGCCGAGCGCCGTCGGCTACCAGCCGACGCTGGCCAACGAGATGGGCGAACTGCAGGAGCGCATCACGTCGACCAAGCGCGGGTCGGTCACCTCGGTGCAGGCCATCTACGTGCCGGCCGACGACCTCACCGACCCGGCGCCGGCAGCCACCTTCGCGCATCTCGATGCCACCACGGTGCTGTCGCGGGCGATCGTCGAGAAGGGCATCTATCCCGCCGTCGATCCGCTGGACAGCTCGTCGCGCATCCTCAGCCGCGAGGCGGTCGGCGACGAGCACTACGCGGTGGCCACGCAGGTCCAGGAGATCCTGCAGCGTTACAAGGACCTGCAGGACATCATCGCCATCCTCGGGATGGACGAGCTGAGCGACGAGGACAAGGTCACCGTGCAGCGCGCCCGCAAGATCGAGCGCTTCCTCAGCCAGCCTTTCTTCGTGGCCGAGGAGTTCACGAGCCAGGAGGGCAAGTACGTCCCGCTCGGCGAGACCATCCGGGGCTTCAGGGAGATCGTCGAGGGCAAGCACGACGATCTGCCGGAACGCGCGTTCTTCATGGTCGGCGCCATCGACGAGGCGGTGGAGAAGGGCCGCGACGAGGCGCAGAAGGCGGCCGCCGGGGCATCCGACACGTCAGAAGAAGGGTGAGCATCGGGCATGGCAGACGAAGCCGCCATCCTGCACATCGAGATCGTGACGCCGGACGGGGTGGACTACGAGGGTGAGGCCGACTTGGTCGTGGTCCCCGGGCTCGACGGCGAGCTGGGCATCATGGCCCATCACGAGCCGCTGATCTCGCTGCTGGGTATCGGCGAGACCCGGGTGCGTACGCCGGAAGGCCTCTACGAGCACATCGCCACCGGCCTCGGTTACGCGGAGGTCCTCTTCAACCGCGTCCGGGTGGTCTGTGACTCGGCCGAGCGGGCGCTGGAGATCGACACGGTCCGCGCCGAGGCGGCGCGCCGGCGTGCCGAGGAGCGTCTCGCCACCGCTGCCGACCCGGCGGCCCGCGCCGAGATCGACTTCTACCGTGCCGAGCAGGCTCTGCGCCGGGCGACCAACCGCATCAAGGTCGCCCAGCGCCGTGCCGGCGGTGGTCCCGCGCGCGGCTGATCGCACGCCACCGGCGACGTGCCGGAGGACTCGACCCGGCACACGCGCCCGGACGGCGACCGTGATCGCTGCACGTGCCGGCGCGGCGCCGGCTTTCGGTGTCGCCGCCGACCGGCCGCCGCTCCACACCGGTGTCTTGCCAGGCGCTCCCACCGGGGTGTCGCCGGCAGGGCTCGGCCGTCCGGCGCGGTATACTTCCGCAGACTCTCTATGAACGGATGCCAGGACAACGCCGGGCGCCTGGTCGTACAGGGCGGGCGCCGACTCTGTGGCGAGATCCCGCTCTCCGGCGCCAAGAACTCCGCGCTCAAGCTGATGGCTGCGAGCTTGCTCGCCGACTCGCCGACGACCATCCGGCGCATGCCGCGCATCGCCGACGTCGACACCATGGCTCAGATGCTGCGTGCGCTGGGCGCCGCCGTGGAGTGGCGCGGCGACAGCATGCACATCGATCCCGGCGCCACGCTCAATGACTGCGCCCCCTACGAGCTGGTGCGCACCATGCGGGCCAGCATCATCGTGATGGGACCCATGGTCGCCCGGCTGGGGCGGGCCAGCATCGCGATGCCGGGTGGCTGCAACATCGGTCCGCGGCGCATCGACTTCCACCTGCACGGACTGGAACGACTGGGCGCCGACGTCGAGATCGATCACGGCTTCATCCGGGTCTCGGCAGACCGGCTGCGCGGCGTCCACGTCCCGCTCGACTATCCCAGCGTCGGCGCCACCGAGAACCTGCTGATGGCGGCGACGGCGGCCGAGGGCGTCACGACCATCGAGAACGCGGCTCGCGAGCCGGAGATCGTGGATCTCGCCGACATGCTGTGTGCCATGGGCGCCGAGATCGAGGGTGCCGGGACCAGCACCATCCGCATCCACGGTCGGCGTCCTTTGCACGGCACGGAGCACACGGTGATCGCCGACCGCATCGAGGCCGGCACCTACCTCATCGCCGGCGTCGCCAGCGGCGGCGACGTGACCGTGCGCGGCCTCTCGCCGGCGTGCCTGGGACTGTTCCTCACCAAGCTGCGGGCGATGGGGGTCGTCGTCGAGGAAGGGCCGGAGGTCATCCGTGCGCGCAGCGCCGGACCGCTGCTGCCGGTCGACATCTCGACGCTGCCGTTCCCCGGGTTCCCGACCGACCTGCAGGCCCAGGCCATGGTGCTGTTGTCCCTTGCCGAGGGCACGTCGATCGTCACCGAGAACGTGTTCGAGAACCGCTTCGTGGTGGTCGACGAGCTCAACCGTCTCGGTGCCGGCATCACGGTCAACGGCCACCACGCCGTCGTCGCGGGACCGCGGGCCCTCAGTGGGACCATCGTAGAGGCGCCCGACCTGCGCGGCGGCGCGGCACTCATCATCGCCGGTCTTGCCGCCGAGGGGAGCACCGAGGTCCGCGGGCTGCACCACGTCGACCGTGGCTACGAAGCACTGGAGCAGAAGCTCAGCGCGCTCGGCGCCGATGTCCGCCGTCTCGGTGGGGCGGCGGACGACGAAGGGCCGGACTCCGCTGAGACGGTGATGGGCCGGCCATCCGCACGGCGTGCGCTAGACTGACGACTCATGACCGAGCGCAGATACAGGGTCTATCGTTGCGAAGAGGGGCCGCAGGACGACGGTGGCGAGGACTGCCGCCGTCGCCGCGGAAGCCGGACCGCTTCCGAGTCCGCCAGGGCCGGTCGCCCGGCTTCAGGGGAGTCGGCCGGTGCCGGCCGCGCCGCCGGCCAGTCCCGGTACCCATCGGACCCCGGCCCCTCCGGCGAAGGCAGGTCCGGCCCTGGTCCGGGGGGGCCGCGAGACCCGGGCGGCGCCCCGCCGCGCCAGGTGTACGCCCGCCCGCGGCGGCGCTGGCTCCTCGTCCTGCGCTACGCCGCCCTGCTGATCATCGCCGTCGTCTGCGGCCTCGGCGGCTACGCGCTGGGCTGGCTGCAGTCCACCGGCGCCGTCATGGTCGAGGGCGAGAAGGCAAAGGTCGTCGACGCCGCCGAGCTTGAGATCACGCAGAGCACCTCCGGTGAACCCATCAACATCCTCGTCATGGGCAGCGACCGGCGGGACACGATCGAAGACGATCCCGGCCGCTCGGACACCCTGATGCTGCTGCGGCTCGATCCCAACACCGGATCGATCTCCATGCTCAGCGTGCCGCGAGACCTGTGGGTCGAGATCCCCGGGTACGGCAGCGAGCGGATCAACGTCGCCTACACGCTCGAGGGCCCCAAGGGCGCCATCAAGGTCTTCAAGCAGCTCACCGGGCTCGACATCCACTACTGGATGGACGTCAACTTCCTCGGCTTCGTGCGCGTCGTCGACTATCTGCGCGGCGTCTACATCGACGTCGATCATCGCTACTACAACCCCCCGGGCACCGGGTATGCGGCCATCGACATCCAGCCCGGCTACCAGTTGCTCAAGGGACGCCCGGCGCTGCAGTTCGTGCGCTTCCGGCACGACGAGTACGGTGACTTCGGGCGCATGGTGCGCCAGCAGGTGTTCCTGCACGAGGTCGAGCGGCAGGCGCGGCGCTGGCAGAACTGGACCCGCCTGCCGCGCATCGTGAAGAAGGTGGCCGAGAACACCATCTCCAACATCAACGAAGCCGGTGAGCTGCTGGGCCTGGCCAAGACGCTGCTCACCATGGACACGTCGCAGGTCTACAAGACGCACATCGTCGGCGAGCCGACGATGATCAACGGGATGTCGGTCCTGCTGCCCGGCGAGCAGGAGATCAAGCGCGCCGTCAACGAGTTCCTCGATCCCGAGCGGGCACCGGTCTCGGTCGGCAAGATCACCATTCCCAGAGACAGCTACACGGTGCGTGTGCTGAACGGCTCGGGGACGCAAGGTATCGCCGGACAGGTCGCCGCCGACCTCGGCAGTGAGGGATTCCACGCTGTGGAAGACGGCAATGCCGACGGCTTCGACTATACGAACTCGGTCGTGTACACCACCGAGGGTCTCAAGTCGGCCGCCCAGGCCGTCGCGCGGCTCCTGAACCCCTGCACCGTCAAGATCGTCGGCCACCTTCCCGGCACCCTCGACGGCATGACCGTCATCGTCGGCGGCGACTACGACGGCCAGATCGTGGAGCCGGACGACTCGACGGTCGTTGTGCAGCAACAGCTTGAGAAGGGGACCAGGGCGAACGCCGCCGAGTGGCAGATGTGGGCCGGCGAGACCTCGCTGCCGCTCATGATGCCGGCCGACTGGTCGCCGGGCATGACGTGGGATGTGTCGCAGTGGCGCGCGTACACCATCCCCACGCACAAGGGCAAGAAGGCGGCCTTCGTGGCGGTCGGCAAGACCGCCGCCGGCGGCTACTGGCACCTGCAGGCCACCAGCTGGGACGACCCGCCGATCCTCGAAGACCCCAGCGAGGCTCGTCGCATCGACGGGCGGCAGTACCAGCTCTACTACCAGAACGCCCGTCTGCACCGCGTCTCGTGGCGTGTCGGCGGCACCGTGTACTGGATCACCAACACGCTCGACGACCAGATCTCCAACAAGGTCCTGCTCGGGCTCGCGACCTCCTGCGACAGGGTCCGCTGAGCTCCGGGAGGCAGGGCAGCGGTTGTCGCAGGCCCGTAAGGGGAATGATGGTCAACACCATGAGCGTATGGTATAAGCTGATATGAACGTCATTCGTGATGACGGCGCAACGGACACATCGACCCGGAGGGGGTTCGTGATCATGAAGAGGAGTATCCTGACCGTCCTGCTCGTGGCACTGGTCGCGTCACTGGCTTTCGCCGGCGTCGCCTCGGCGACCTCGCAGTCGACGATCGACGCCATCCTGGCCGACGCCGCCAGCGGCACGCTGGACGGAGACTGGAGCGAGGCAGACGTGCAGGCCGCCCTCGCGTTCCTTGAGAGTGACCCCTTGTCCAAGCAGTACAGCGACTACGAGGCCGTCCTTGAGGCGTATCTTGCCGGTCTGGGCAGCGGCGGATCCGGTCAGCCGGCCGTCGCCAGCGGCGGCAACCTGGCCTTCACCGGCGCCGATATCCTGGTCGCGCTCTCGGCGGGCATAGGGCTCATCGGCGGCGGCCTGTTCCTGCGGCGTCGCGGCTGAGGTCGGGCGAGAGCAGGGAGAACGCCGAACGAGGGCGGGCACCCTTCTGAGGGTGTCCGCCCTCGTCGTCTGTACGGGGCCCGGCAGTCGCGCGCTCCGAACGTGTACAATGCCGCCGTGTCACCGAGCCTGACCAGCGGCGGACCCGCCGCCACAGCGACGACGGCCTGGCGGCGGGGCGTCATGGCGGCCGTTCCCGGCGCCGCCAGCCTCGTCCTCATCGTCATCCTGTCGTTCCGCGCCGGCGGCTACATCGTGGATTCGGCGACGCCGTTCGTCATCGCGTGGCTGGTCGTCGTCGGCGCCTGGGTGCTGGCGGTCCGTCCGGTGGAACGACCGCCGCTGGCGCTTCTGACGGCGCTCGGCGCGCTGGGCGCGCTGGCTCTCTGGACCGGCCTCTCGATCATCTGGTCGGTCGGGCCCGACCTCTCGTGGATCGCCTTCAACTACGCGGCGCTCTACGTCGCCGCCGCTCTGGCTCTGGCATGGGGCGGCAGCGGCCGGCTGCAGGTCCTCGTCGCCACGGTCGGCTTCCTGGCCGGAGCAACGGCGGTCGCGGTGTACGCGTACCTCGGGAAGGTGCTCCCCGATCAGGTGACGCATGCCCACGAGTACGCGCGGCTGGCGGCGCCGGTCGGCTACTGGAACGTCCTGGCCGTCATGCTCGTCATGGCCGCTCCGATCGCTCTCGCTCTGGCGGCGCGCCGGGGCCTGCACCCACTCCTGCGGGCCGTCGCGGCGGCGGTGCTCGCGCTGCTGCTCATCACCCTGTTCTTCACCTTCTCGCGCGGCGGCTTCGCGGCTGCCATGGTGATGCTCGTGGCGTATTTCGTGGCCGCGCGGGAGCGGCTTTCGTCCTTGGTGAGCCTCCTCCTGGCGGCTGCTCCGGTGGGCTTTGTCCTCTGGCATCTGCGAGACCTCGAGACGCTGTTCGGGCCCACTACGGACGCCGCCCTGCGCAGCGCCCAGGCGCACACCCTGGCGGGCTGGACGATCCTCGCTCTGGGGCTCCCCTTCGCGCTGCAGGTCGCGGTCGCCTACGTGCACCGCCGCCTTGCGTTCCGTCCGCTGGTGGTGCGCTGGGTCGGTGTCGCCGTCCTCGTGCTGGGCCTGGGTCTGTGCATCGGGGGACCGCTCTCGTACATGCAGCGGCAGGGAGGCGTGGGGGAGTGGGTGAGCGCCCAGTACACCTCCTTCATCGAGGGCTCCGACTCCGAAGGCGGCGACACCGCCGCCCGGGTCCTGGTGGTCAGCTCGAACGGCCGTGTCGGTCTCTACAAGGTCGCGCTCCGGCAGTACGACCACACGCCTCTCGTCGGCACTGGGGCGGGCACCTTCGCCTTCTCCAACTACCGCTTCCGCGACACCGGCCTGTTCGTCAAGCACGCGCACTCCCAGTGGTTCAACACGCTGAGCGAGCTGGGGATCGTCGGGCTGGCGCTGCTGACGGCGTTCGTGCTGGCTCTGGCGGTGGCGGTCGTGCGTTCGCTGGTGCGTCTGCGGCGCGACCGCGAACGGGGCCTGCTGGCCGCCTGCTTCGCCGCCGGCGTGGGGTTCGTCTTCCACATCAGCGGCGACTGGGACTGGGACATGGCCGCGGCGACGCTCGCGTTCCTGCTGCTGACGGTGACGGCGGCGGTGTACCGCGGCGCTTCTCGAGCGCCGGAGCAGGGCGAAGACGCCGCCGGGCCGACGGCGCCTCACACGGACGAGGACGAGCCTGTCGGCGTCCGGCGTGAGACGGCGCACTTGGGAACGGGGGAGGAAGGCGCCGAGCCGGGCAGCGATGTGCTCGCCGCTGCTTCGGGCGCGACGCCGGCGAGCGCGGCACCCGATGTCGCTGAAGTCGCCGCGGCGCCCCCGCTGGCGGGCAGCGTGACGGCGGCGTCCCCGCCGGCCGCTGATCCGGCGGTCCACGGCCGGCTGTCGACTGGGCCTGCGCGTCTGTCGTGGCCGCTGGCGGGTCTTTGGGCCGGTCTGGCGGCCGTGCTCATCGTGTCGTGGCTGCTGCCGAGTCTTGCCCTGCAAGCCGGTACCCGCGCCCTGGCGGCGGCCGGCGACGGGCCGCTCGCCGTGGCCAGAGCCGAGGCCCAGCGTTCGCAGCGCCTCGACCCGCTCGCCGTCGGTCCTCTCATCACGCTGGCGGGCGTCGAGCAGCGCGCCGGCAACCCGCGGGCGGCGCTGGCCGCGCTGGAGAAGGCCGCCGCCCTCCAGCCCGACAACTTCTACGTGCACTATCAGCTCGGCCTGCTCCTGGCCAACTCGCTGGGGCGCACCGAGGCTGCTGCCGATGCATTCCGGCGCGCTCTGGAGCTCAACCCACAGCATACGCTGAGCCTGAGACAGCTCGAACTGCTGGGCCGGGACTGACGTTCACGGAGATGCCGCCGGCGTCCCGTCCGGATCGGACCGGCCGGCCCAGTCACGCGGTCGCCGCTACGGGACGCGGCCGTTCGGCCGGCCGCACGCCCGCTCGTCACGGGGCGCGGTCCTTCGGCCGGCGGTGGCGGCCGTGGTATGCTCGCGCCGCCGCCCGTACGAGCGGCCGGCGGGCGCCGGGACACTCCAGGAGGTCTCAGGAAATGGGAGATGCGCAGTCGCCGATCGGCGTCATCGGTGTCGGCTATGTCGGCCTCGTCAGCGCCGTCTGCTTTGCTCATCTGGGGCACCGCGTCGTGTGCCTCGACGTCGATGAGCGTCGTATCGCCGCCCTCGAGGCGGGCCGCGTGCCCATCTACGAGCCGGGTCTGGAGAAGCTCGTCGAAGACAACGCGGAGAGGCTGGCCTTCACGACCTCGTACGATGACCTGCTCGAGCGCTGCCGCACCATGTTCGTCACCGTCGACACACCGCCCTCACCGTCCGGCGACGCCGACCTCAGCCGCGTCTACCGCGTCGTCGAGGAGGTCGCCGCCCGGGGCGGCGACCGTCTCCTCGTCATGAAGAGCACCGTGCCGGTGGGCACCGGGGAGCACGTGCTGCGCCGGTTGCGCAGCCGCGCTGCCGGCGCCGTCCGCTACGCCTCCAACCCCGAGTTCCTCCGCGAGGGGGCGGCGATCCAGGACTTCCTGGAGCCGGACCGCATCGTCATCGGCGCCTCCGACGCCGCCGACGGCGACCGGGTCGAGGCGCTCTACCGCGGCATCGACGCCCCCGTCGTGCGGACCACCGTCGCCACGGCGGAGATGATCAAGTACGCCTCCAACGCGTTCCTGGCCACCAAGATCAGCTTCATCAACGAGATCGCCAATGTCTGCGAGGGCGTCGGCGCCGACGTCAGGACCGTGGCCGAGGGCATGGGACTCGATCATCGCATCGGGCCGCATTTCCTGCAGGCCGGCATCGGATACGGTGGCTCGTGCTTCCCCAAAGACGTGCAGGCGCTCAAGCAGCTCGCCGGCAACTCGGGGTATCATTTCCAGCTGCTCAACGCCGTCATCGAGGTCAACCACCTGCAGAAGCGGCGGGTGGTTGCCAAGCTCAGGCAGCGGCTGGGGCCGCTGCACGGCCTCAACGTCACCCTGCTGGGCCTCACGTTCAAGCCGCACACCGACGATCTGCGCGAGGCGGCCTCGATCGTGCTGGCGGCTCGCCTCATCGGGGAGGGCGCCTCTGTGACGGCCTACGATCCCATGGTGCCGGCCGGTGAGCACGAGCTGTTCCCCGGTGTCACCGTCTGCGCCGGACCTCTGGAGGCGCTGCAGGATGCCGACGCCGCCGTCCTGGTGACCGAGTGGCCGGAGCTGGTGCGTCTGGACTGGACCCAGGTCAGGCAGGTCATGCGCCGGCCCCTGGTGATCGACGGGCGCAACTCGCTCGACGGCGCCGGACTGAGTGTGCTCGGCTTCGAGTACGAGGGCGTCGGCAGCGCCGACGGCGCCGTGGCTCAGCCGTTGCCGGCGGACACGGGCCGATCCGCTCCAGCCGCCGAGCCGGCTGCGGCGGCGTCGCACGGGGAGTCGGCATGAGCGCCGGCGCGACTCCGTGCCGGCAGGCCGTCGTCCTCGTCGGCGGAGAGGGCAAGCGGTTGCGGCCGATCACCTCGCGGCTACCCAAGCCGGCGACGCCGGTGGTAGGGCGGCCGTTCATCGGCTACGTCATCGACAACCTGGCGCGACACGGCGTCGAGCACATCGTCTTCTCCGCCGGCTACCTCGCCGACGCGCTGCGCAGCGTCGTCGGCGACGGCTCGTCCTTCGGCGTCACGGTCGACTACGCGGTGGAGGACGAGCCGCTCGGCACCGCCGGCGCCATCCGCAACGCAGAACGCTTCCTCGCCGACGAGACCTTCCTGGCGCTCAACGGCGATGTCCTCACCGACGTCGACGTCGGTGAGCTGGTCGCCTTCCATCGTGACAAGGGCGGCGACGGGACCATCTATCTCACGCCTGTGGACGATCCGCGGCGCTACGGGCTCGTACGCCTGCGCGAGGACGGCAGTGTCGTCGAGTTCCTCGAGAAGCCCGGCCCGGAGCACAGTGGACGGGCCCTGATCAATGCCGGCATCTACGTGCTCGAGCCACGCATCCTGGAGCTCATCCCGCCCGGTCGACTCTTCAGCATCGAGCGCGGGATCTTCCCCAAGCTGGCCGAGCAGGGCATCCTCTTCGGCTTCTCTTCGGAGTGCTACTGGCGCGATATCGGCACGCCGGCCAGCTACCTGACGGCCAACTTCGACGTCCTGGAGGGCGCCCTGCGCACACGGATGGGCGATCAGCTGGGCCAGTCCTTCCTCTACGTCTCCCATACGGCCTGCATCGCTGCCGACGCACGGGTCGTGCCGCCGGCCTACATCGATCTCGGCGTGCGCATCGAGTCGGGGGCGAGGGTAGGGCCGCTGGCCGTGATCGGCGCCGGCAGCACCATCGCCGATGGGGCGACGGTGCAGGAATCGGTGATCCACGATCAGGTGCACGTGGGGGTCGATGCCGACGTCCGCTCCAGCGTGCTGGCGCGACGGGCCGAGATCGGTGAGGGCGCCCAGGTCAACGCGGCCATCATCGGCGAGGCCTGTCGCGTGGGTCGCGACAACGAGCTGGCCCGCGGCCTCTGCCTGGCGCCCGACACGTACCTGCCGGCCGGGTCGATCACGTTCGGCGATGTCGTCGACCACGAGGGCGACGGCTGACCGGTCATCCGGTGCCGGGCAGGCTGCCTGTCATGATCGGTCGAGAGCGGGCACCGACCGGCACGAGGATCGCATCCCACTATCGGTCTCTGGAGGGTGGATGAGCATCGACGGCAGCATCTTCAAGGCGTACGACGTGCGCGGCACGTGTCCAGGGCAGCTCGACGCCCGCATCGCACGGCTTATCGGCAGGGGACTGGCCGAGCAGCTCGGGGCGCGCACGCTGGGGGTCGGCATGGATCCACGACCGTCGTCGCCCGAGCTGCTGGCGGCGTTCTCCGCCGGCGCCGCCGACGCCGGCGCCACCGTCGAGAGCTTCGGCATGGTGGCCACCGAGATGGTGTACTTCGGCGTCGCGTCGCGCGGTCTCGACGGCGGCGCCATGATCACCGCGTCGCACAACCCGCGCGGCTACAACGGTCTCAAGCTCGTGGGAGACGGCGCCCTGCCGCTGAGTGGGGAGCAGGGCATGCCGGAGCTGCGGAGCCGCGTCGAAGCGCTCGACGCGGAGCTGCCCGACCAGGCGCCGCCGTCGTCCTCCGCAGCGGCCGAAGTCGACCTCTACGACGCGTACGTCGACCATCTCATGAGCTTCTGCGAGCCGCGCACCTGGCCCGACTGGCAGGTGGTCATGGATGCCACCAACGGCGCCGCCGGCAAGCTCGCGCCGCTGGTGTTCGACCGCACGCCGCTCTGGCGCGTCGAGATGTACTTCGAGGTCGACGGCACGTTTCCCCACCACCAGCCCAACCCGCTGCTGGAAGAGAACCGGCGTGAGTTGAGCGAGCGTGTCCTGGCCGAGAAGGCCCAGCTCGGCATCGCCTGGGACGGCGACGCCGACCGCTGCTTTTTCATCGACGAGACCGGTGCGTTCGTGCCCGGCGACTTCATCACGGCCCTGCTGGCCGAGGCGCTGCTGATCAGGCACCCCGGCGCCGCCATCCTCTACGACCTGCGGGCCAGCCGAGCCGTCCCCGCCACCATCGTCGCCAACGGCGGCGTGCCCCTGATCAACCGTGTGGGGCACGCGTTCTTCAAGCAGCGCATGCGGCGCGAGCCGGTGCTCTTCGGCGGCGAGGTGAGCGGCCACTACTACTTCCGCGACAACCACAATGCCGACTCCGGTTTCATCCCGGCGCTGCTGGTGCTCGACCTGCTGGCGCGCAAGAAGGCGACGCTGGCGGAACTGCTCGAGCCGATGCGCAGCCGCTACTTCATCTCCGGCGAGATCAACTCCACCGTCGACGACGTGCCGGCCGCTCTGGAGCGGCTGCGCAGCCGCTTCTCGGACGGCGAGGTCAGCGATCTCGACGGCATCTCGGTCGACTACGACCACTGGCACTTCAACGTGCGGCCCTCCAACACCGAGCCGCTGCTGCGCCTGAACCTGGGCGCGGACGGCGAGGCGTTGATGGAGGAGAAGCGCGACCTGGTGCTGGACGTCATCCGCGGGCACTGAGCGGCGCGGGGACGGGTCGATGATCGACGACGAGCGGGGGCGCGATCCGAGCGGCATGGCGCAGGCCATCGCCGCCCTGCCCGACCAGATCGAGAGCGGCTGGGCGGCGGCGCTGCGGGACCTGCGCGCCGCCGGCTGGCGCGGGCCGACGCCGGCTCCCGGCGCCGCCTGTCCGGCCGCGTTCGCCGGCGGCGTCGCCGCCTGTGGCATGGGGGGCTCGGCCATCGGCGCCGACATCGTGCGCGCCGCCCTGCCGCGCCTGCCGGTCCCGTTCGAGAGCGTGCGCGGCTTCTCGCTGCCGCAGTGGGTCGGACGCGGCAGCATCACGATCGCGACGAGCTACTCGGGGGAGACCCCGGAGACCTTGTCGTGCACCCGGGAGGCGGCCGAGCGCGGGTGTGCGCCGGTCTGCATCACCAGCGGCGGCACGCTCACCTCGCTGGCGCGGGCCGAAGGCTGGCCGCTGGTCGGCGTCCCCGCGGGTCTGCAGCCGCGCGCCGCCCTTGGGTCTCTGCTCTCGGCCGTCGCCGCCGTGCTGCAGGCGGCCGGGCTGGGCGCCGATCTGCGCACGCAGGTCCCGGAGGCGGTGGAGCTGCTGCGCTCGGCGGCTGCGGAGCTGCGGCCGGGCGCCGATCCGGCGGCCGGCCGGGCGCGAGCGATCGCCGCCCGACTGGTCGGCCGGCCGGTGGTCATCTACGGCGGCGGGGCTCTGACGCCGGCGGCGCGGCGCTGGAAGACGCAGATCAATGAGAATGCCAAGGCGCCGGCCTGCTTCGCCGAGGCGCCGGAACTGCTGCACAACGAAGTGTGCAGCTGGGCCGATACTGGTGAGACGGCGGCCGAGACGGCGGTGGTGGTGCTCGTCGATCCTGCCGGCGACGACCGGCTGCGCCGCCGGCTGGAGGCGGTAGCCGAGCTGGTCGGGCGCCACGCAGCGACGCTCGAGGTCGTCGAGGCGCACGGCCGTTCGCCGCTGGCTCGTTGTCTGTGGACGGCGTACCTCGGCGACTGGACCTCCTACTACCTGGGTCTGATGCGCGGCGTCGATCCCACACCGGTGACGGCCATCGACGAGCTCAAGCGTCTGCTGCGCGACCGGGAGCGCTGAGCCCGCCGATGCCGGACGACCGGCTCGTCGCGCTCCTGTACGTCGCCGGCGGGAGACAGGCGGCCGGCGCCCCCGAGGAGGTCGAGAGGGGTCCGGGGCCCCGGGACGTGCCGGGCGGGATGCCGGCGACGGTGCCGGCCGGAGTGCCGGCGACGGTGCTGGCGGCGGCGTGGTGCCGACCGCAGCGACCGTTCCGGGGACCGCTGTTCGCCGCCATCGAAGCGGCTGCGCGGGCCGCGCGCGGCGCGCGGGACGTGGCGGAGCCGACCGTCTCGGCCGGTCGGTCGGCCGCGATCGGCCTGGTGGTGCCGCTGTGGGAGCTCGACCACGGGACCGCCGTGGCGCCGCTCGCTATGCCAGTCGTGGTCGCCGATCACGTCGACTTGACGTTACGGAGCCCGCTGGTCGGTCGCTGGCCGCCGGCGCGGCCGCGCACGTTTCCCAGCATGGGCGCCGTCTACGCGCCGGACGTCGCCGCACGCCTGCTGGCCGACGGCGTCCTGCCGGCGCGCGGCGCGTCGCCGGCCGCTCCCGGGTCGCCGGGCGCTGCAGCCTCGCCGGCCCATCGATCGTCGACCCGGCGCGGCGGCCAACGTCATCCCGCGCCGAGTTCTTCGCCGCAGGACCCTGCGGTATACTCACGACTCGCCGTGGCCGGCGTTGCAGATGCGCGCCGTCTCAGCGTCTGGGAGCGGCGACAGGCGCGTGCCGCCGGCTTGATCGCCGCGGCCGACTGCCTCGTCGCTCCCGTCGTCATCGCCGCCTTCTTCGGCCTCGTGGTCGCCGCTGTGGGTGTCCCGGTGGCCGGTGGGACTCTGAGTCACGGCCGTTGACAGGTGCCGCCGGGTGGCGGCTGCCGGGTACGGACCCGGCCGTGGAGCACGAACGAGGGAGAGCCGTGAGCGCCATACCCGAGCATCACGTCAAGGACATTTCGCAGGCCCCGGAGGGCGTCCTGCGCATCGAGTGGGCAGACATGCACATGCCGGTGCTGACCGCCATCAGGAAGCGCTTCGAGGCCGAGAAGCCGCTGCAGGGCGTGCGCTGTGGCTGCTGCCTGCACGTCACCACCGAGACGGCCAACCTCATGCGCACGCTCAAGGCCGGCGGCGCCGATGTCGCGCTCTGTGCCTCCAACCCGCTGAGCACGCAAGACAACGTGGCGGCGGCGCTCGTCCAGGAGTACGGCATCAGCGTGTTCGCCATCCGCGGCGAGGACAACGACACCTACTACCGTCACATCCAGTCGGTCGTCGATCGCCGTCCGCAGATCACGATGGACGACGGCGCCGACGTCATCGGCATCATCCACGGCGAACGCCCAGAGCTGGCGGAGGGCATCTTCGGCGGCACCGAGGAGACCACCACCGGCGTCATCCGCCTCAAGGCCCTGGAGAAGGAAGGCCGTCTGCTGTTCCCGGTCATCGCCGTCAACGACGCCAACACCAAGCACTTCTTCGACAACCGCTACGGGACCGGTCAGAGCACTCTCGACGGCGTGCTGCGGGCCACCAACATGCTCATCGCCGGCAGCACCTGCGTCGTCGCAGGCTACGGCTGGTGCGGGCGTGGCCTGGCGAACCGCCTCAAGGGACACGGCGCCGAGGTCATCGTCACCGAGGTCGACCCGCTCAAGGCGCTCGAGGCTGTCATGGACGGCTTCCGCGTCATGACGATGGCCCAGGCCGCCAAGCTCGCGCGCCTGGTCGTCACCGCCACCGGCGACATCCACGTGATCCGCAAGGAACACTTCGAGCTCATGCGCGACGGGGCCATCGTGGCCAACACCGGTCACTTCAACGTCGAGATCGACATCCCGGCTCTCGAGGCGATGGCCACCAAGCGGCGCACGGTGCGCGAGAACGTCGAGGAGTACACGCTCGATGACGGCCGGCGGATCTACCTGCTGGCCGAGGGGCGGCTGGTGAACCTGGCCGCCGCCGAAGGACACCCGGCGGCCGTCATGGACATGAGCTTTGCCAATCAGTCGCTGAGCGCCGAGTACATGGCTCGTCATCACGAAGAGCTCGACCGCAAGGTGTACGTGGTGCCGCAGGAGCTCGACGACGAGATCGCGCGTCTCAAGCTGGAGACCATGGACGTGACCATCGACGAGCTCACCGAGGAGCAGGTCAAGTACCTGGCGTCCTGGGATCAGGGAACCTGAGGCCGGCGCGGCTCCTACTGTAAGTCTCAAGTAGAGGTCGACTCTTGGACCCAGCGAACACAGAGGGCCGACCGGCCGCATCGGGATCGGCCGGCGGTCACGGGGCCTCGCGTCTGCGCGTGCGCACCGTCGAGATCCTGCCCGACGCCGTGGTGCTCATCGATCAGCTCGCCCTGCCGCAGCAGGAGCGCTACGTGCGTTGCGGATCGTGGCAGGAGGTGGCGGAGCGCATCACCGACATGACCGTCCGTGGGGCGCCGGCCATCGGCGTCACTGCCGCCGGCGGGCTGGCCCTGGCGGCCCGGACGGCCGCCGATGAGTACCCGCGCGATCCGGCGAGCTTCCGGACGGCGATGGAGCGTGCCGCCGCGGGCCTACTGGCCACTCGCCCCACGGCGGTCAACCTGTCCTGGGCGGTCGCCGAGATGCGCACGGTGTGGGAGTCGTGCGCGGCGGCTCCGGAGGCCTGCGCTGCGCACCTGCTCCAGCGCGCGCAGGAGATCCTCGACGACGACGTGGAGCGCTGCCTGCGCATCGGCGAGCATGGCGCCGCTCTCTTCGCGGCCGGCGCCTCCATTCTCACGCACTGCAACGCCGGCGCTCTGGCCACGGCCGGGTATGGCACGGCGCTGGGCGTGGTGCGCGCGGCCTTCCACCGTCATCGAGGCGATCTCCACGTGTTCGTCGACGAGACACGGCCGTGGTTGCAGGGGGCGCGGCTCACAGCCTGGGAGCTCGGTGTGGAAGGCATCCCCTACCACGTCATCAGCGACAACATGGCCGGCCACTTCATGAGTCGCGGCCGCGTCGACGGCGTGGTCGTCGGCGCCGACCGCATCGCCGCCAACGGCGACGTGGCCAACAAGATCGGCACCTACACCGTGGCCGTCCTGGCGGCCGAGCACGGCATCCCGTTCTATGTGGCGGCACCGCTGAGCACCGTCGACGGGCAGACGCCCGACGGCGCCCATATCCCGATCGAGGAGCGCGACCCCGACGAGGTGCTCTGCATCGCCGGTCACCGTGTCTGCCCCGACGATGCGGCGGCCTACCATCCGGCGTTCGACGTCACGCCGGCAGCCAAGGTCACGGCCATCGTGACCGAGGTCGGCGTGCTTCGACCGCCGTACGGCGAGACGCTGGCGGCGGCCCTGGCGGTCGCATCGCACGGCGGTACCGCTCGACCGCCGGCCTCCGGAGGCAGGGTGTGAAGGCCATGATCATGGCCGCCGGTCTCGGCACTCGTCTGATGCCGCTGACCGAGCTCACCTCCAAGCCGACCGTGCCGATCGCCAACCGCCCCGTCATGGAGCACATCGTCGCCTTGCTGGCGCGCCACGGGGTCCGCGACCTGGCCGCCAACCTCCACTACCACCCCGACGAGATCCGTCGCCACTTCGGCGACGGCGAAGCGTTCGGCGTCCGTCTGCGCTACGTCTTCGAGCTGGAGCTCTCCGGCACCGCTGGAGGCGTGGGCCGGTTCCGCGAGTTCCTCGGCGACGACACCTTCCTGGTCATGAGCGGCGACTCGTTGACGGACGTCGATCTCACCGCCTTGCTGGCCGCTCACAGAGAGCACGGCGGCGTGTGTACCATGGCCGTCAAGAGCGTCGACGACCCCTCCCTGTACGGTGTGGTGGTGCACGACGACCGCGACCGGGTCACGGGCTTCCAGGAGAAGCCGCGCCGTGAAGAGGCGCGCTCCAATCTGTGCAACTGTGGCATCTACGTCTTCGAGCCGCGCGTCTTCGACTACATCCCGGCGGGCAGCTTCGTGGACTTCGCCAAGGATGTCTTTCCGGCCATGATGGCCGCCGACGTCCCGTTCCACGTGTGGCGCGTCGGGTCGTACTGGAACGACATCGGCAGCCTCGATGTGTATCGCTGGGGCAACTTCGACGCTCTGAACGGCGCCGTGACGATCGAGCTGCCCGGTCGCGAAGTGCGGCCGGGCATACGGATCGCGGACGACGCCCGGATCGCCGACGGCGCCGTCCTCGACCCGCCGGTGCTGATCGGATCCGGTTGTCGCGTCGAGGCCGGGGCCAGGCTCGTCGGTCCGGTCGCGCTGGGAGACGAGTGCCGGGTCGGAGCCGGCGCCTCCATCGACCGCTCGATCGTGTGGGCCGGCACCAGCCTCGGCGCTGCGGCAACGGTGCGCGGCAGCATCCTTGGACGGCGCGTGCTCGTCGGCGAGAGGGCGCAGATCGGGCCCGACGGCGTCGTCGGCGACGGCAGCCAGGTGGCCGCGGGCGCCGTCGTCGATACCGGCGCCCGCATCCCGGCCGGCAGCGACGTGCAGGCGGGACCCGCCGAGTCGGCGGTCTGAACCGGCGTCGCCGGCTCCCGATCCGGGCACAGCGTTCACCGCTCAGCAGCGTCTCCGCGACCTTCCGCCCACCATGCCGATGCCTTCCCCCACGTCTCTCGCCGGCCGTCTCGGTGGACTGGCCACCGGACTCGTCGATCTGGTGCTGCCGCGTCGCTGCGTGCGCTGCGGCCGACCCGGGTCGTGGCTCTGCGAGGCGTGCGGCGCTGATCTGACGCCGCTCGCGGGGCCGGCCTGCTTCCGCTGTGGCCGCCCCGGGCCGCTGCCGACGCTGCACTGCCTGGAGTGTGAGGGCCGGGAGCTGGCCTTTGTCACGGCCGCCGCAGCCTTCGCCTATTCCGGCCCGGCCCGCGAGCTGGTCCGGGCCTGCAAGTTCCGCGGACTGCGCTCGCTGGCGGCCGAGATGGCCGTCCTGGCGCTGCCGCGGTTCGTCGACGCCGTGTCGGCCGCCGCCGCGCATGGTCATGCTCTGCATGCCGCGACCTGGGCACCGACCACGCGCGAACGCCGTATCGAGCGCGGCTTCGACCACGCCGAGTTGTTCGCGCGAGAGCTCGCCGGGCGTGCCGGCCTGCCTGTCATCGGGCTGCTCGCGCGGACCGGGACGGCCGGTCATCAGAGCCGTCTCGGACGGGCTGATCGGGCCGTCAACGTGGCCGGTGCGTTCACCCTCAACGCCGCTGCCGCGTGCGAGCTGGCCGTCGGCAGCGGATCGCCGCCCCGCGCGGCGGGCTCATCGGCGCGGACGGCGATAGACGTTGGACTCAAGCGGGTAATCATCATTGACGATGTGTACACTACGGGTGAGACGCTCGATCAGTGCGCAAGAGCGTTCGCAGGAGCGGCCTACGAAGTACACGCGTTCACGTTCGCGCGAACGGTACGAGGGCAGCGGTGCTGAGATCACCGGCCCCGGCGCACGCGCGGCCGTGCCGTTTCGTAACCGCCCTCCCGCTCACCAGTCCCGTCCTCACAGTCGGCAGATGCATCCGGACGTCGGCGCCCGCGTGGTGCCGGCAGCGGTCCGGACGTGCCCGTGCATCGAGCCGGCCGCGCGGAAGGCCAGCCCACATCATCACCCGATCCGGAGCCCCGGCGCCGCAGGGCACGCGTCGCCGCCTCCATCTGTCCCCTCTTCGATCTCCCGCACGCCGCCGGCTGTGGGAGCAATCGGAGACGAGCAAAGGAGCAGCGTCGATGAAGATCCAGGTCAAAGGCCGTAACGTCGCGGTCACCGATGCGCTGCAGGAGTACGCTCACGAGAAGCTGGGCAAGGTCCAGCGTCTCCTCCGCGAGCGACGCATCGACGAGGTGAGCAGGCTCGAACTGGAGCTCATGGTCGAGAAGAACCCTGCCATCCCGAACAACAACGTGGCTGAAGCGACGATCTTCACGGGCGGACCGGTGATCCGGGCCCGGGAGGCGTCCGACGACATGTACGCTGCCATCGACCTCGTGACCGACAAGCTGCAACGCCGAGTCAAGAAGTACCACGACAAGCGGCACCACAAGACCCACCACAAGTACGCGACCGAGAAGGCCGGCCTGGTCGTCGCCGTGGAAGAGGCGGCGGCCGCCGTCGCGACCGGCGAGGTCTCGCCGGCCGAAGTCGCGGAGGTCGCCGCGGTCGCCGCCGCCGCGACCAACGGTCATGCTACGGCGGCGACTGCGGCGCCGACGGAGACGATGGCACCGGTCGGCGAGGACGATCACGGCTCGGTCGTGAAGGTCAAGCGGTTCCCCATGAAGCCGATGTCGGTCGAGGAGGCGACGCTGCAGCTCGAGCTGGTCGGTCATGACTTCTTCGTGTTCCGCAACGCCGACACCGATGCCACCAACGTCGTCTACCGGCGTCGCGACAATCACTACGGGGTGATCATGCCGGAGCCGGCGTGAGGTGCGCTCTGCGACCATAGTGGCAGAAGCGGCGGCATGATGGTGCGGGGGCGTGGACCGTGCGGCGTCGCCCCCTCTCGATCTGTGCGAAGATAGGAGCGGCGCCTGCGGGCGCTCCGGCGTCCCCCCAACGGGGCGCCTTGAACGCATGTTCCCGACGACGAACGTGGTGAGCTGATCCGATGGCCAACATCCTGGACAAGGTGCTGCGGGCCGGCGAAGGCAAGCGCATGAAGGTGCTGACGCAGCAGGTCGCGCAGATCAACGAGCTGGCGCCGGCGATCGCCAGGCTGAGCAATACCGAGCTGGCCGCCAAGACGGCCGAGTTCAGACAGCGGCTCGACAACGGGGAGCCGCTCGAGGACCTGCTCTTCGAGGCCTTCTCCGTCGCGCGCGAGGCGGCCGAGCGGACCGTCGACATGCGGCCCTTCGATGTGCAGTGCATGGGCGGCATCGCCCTCTTCGACGGCGACATCGCCGAGATGAGGACCGGTGAGGGCAAGACGCTGGTGGCGACCATGCCGATGTACCTGCGTGCGCTGGCCGGCAGGGGTACGCACCTGGTCACCGTCAACGACTACCTCGCCAAGCGCGACGCCGAGTGGATGAGCCCCATCTACAAGTTCCTGGGGCTGCAGGTCGGTGTCATCCAGGCGATGATGGAACCGGCCGATCGCCGCGTCCAGTACGCCGCCGACATCACCTATGGCACCAACAGCGAGTTCGGCTTCGACTACCTGCGCGACAACATGGCGATGCGCCGCGAGCACTGCGTGCAGCGCGGTCACTACTACTGCATCGTCGACGAGGTCGACAGCATCCTGGTCGACGAGGCGCGCACGCCGCTCATCATCAGCGGCGCCCCCGAGGTAGCCGCCGACACGTACCGCCAGTTCGCCCGCGTGGTGCCGCGGCTCAAGGCCGGAGAAGACTACGAGGTCGACGAGAAGCACCGCACGGCAGCCGTCACCGAGAGCGGTGTCGCCAAGGTCGAGAAGGCGCTCAGTATCGACAACCTCTATGCCGCCAGCAACGGATCGCTCGTCAACCACCTGATCCAGGCCCTGCGCGCCGAGGCGCTCTATCACAAGGACGTCGAGTACGTGGTCCAGAACGGCGAGGTGCTCATCGTCGATGAGTTCACCGGCCGCATCCTCGAGGGACGGCGCTACAGCGAGGGGCTGCATCAGGCCATCGAGGCCAAGGAGCGCGTCTCGATCAAGGAAGAGAACCAGACGCTGGCCACCATCACCCTGCAGAACTACTTCCGCCTCTACGGAGTCCTGGCCGGCATGACCGGCACCGCCAAGACCGAGGAAGACGAGTTCCAGCAGATCTACGGCCTCTCGGTGGTCCAGATCCCCACCAACGTGCCGATGGTCCGCGACGACAAGGACGACTACGTCTTCAAGACCACCAAAGAGAAGCACGGCGCGGTCGTCGAGGACATCGTCGAGCGGTACCAGAAGGGCCAGCCGGTCCTGGTCGGCACCGTCTCTGTCGAGGTCAGCGAGCTGCTCCACGAGCTGCTCGAGCGCAAGGGCGTGCCGCACAACGTACTCAACGCCAAGTACCACGAGAAAGAGGCGGAGATCATCAAGGACGCCGGCAGGCACGGCGCCGTGACGATCGCCACCAACATGGCCGGCCGCGGCGTGGACATCAAGCTCGACCCCGAGGCCCTCGGTGCCGGCGGCCTGTACGTGCTCGGCACCGAGCGACATGAGAGCCGGCGCATCGACAACCAGCTGCGCGGGCGCTCCGGCCGTCAGGGCGACCCCGGCGAGAGCCGCTTCTATCTGGCGGCCGAGGACGAGCTGATCCGGCTCTTCGCCGGCGACCGCATGTATCGCATCCTCGACCGGCTCGGCCCCGAGGAGGGCATGCCGATCGAGGCCAGGCTGCTCAGCAGCGTGGTCGAGAAGGCGCAGAAGAAGGTCGAAGAGCTCAACTTCCTGCGCCGCAAGAACGTGCTCAAGTACGACGAGGTGATGAACGAGCAGCGGCGCGTCGTCTACGACCAGCGCCAGCGGATACTCAACGGCGAGGACTTCGGCGAGCAGGTCCACGACATGATCGCCGAGATCGTCGAAGGCACCGTGCGCGAGCATCTCGGCGACGCTCAATACGCCGAGGAGTGGGACGTCGACGCACTGCTCGTGGGTCTGCGGGCGGTCTACGACTGCACCCTCGAGAAGGACGAGATCGACACCGAGGACGGCGACCTCGAAGACGTCGTCGAGCTTGCCGTCGAAGACGCGCTGGAGCAGTACGAGGAGCGTGAGAAGCTGCTCGGAGAGCAGCAGATCCGCGACGTGGAGCGGGCCGTCATGCTCGAGATCATCGACGGCCGCTGGAAAGACCACCTGCTCGACATGGACTACCTGCAGGAGGGCATCCACCTGCGGGCACTCGGTCAGCGCGACCCGCTGGTGGAGTACAAGAACGAAGGCTACGTCCTCTTCCAGGACATGCTCGAGTCGGCCAAGCGCAACACCGTCACCACGCTGATGAAGAACCGCCCGGAAGATCTGGCCGTCTTCACGGCGATCACCTTCGATCAGCCGGTGCAGATGTTCAACTACACGAGCGGCGACGACCTCGCCTACCAGACGAGCTTCACCGAGGCCGCCATGGCCGGCGGCGAGGCGGCCGGGGAGAGCCCGCCCGGTACGGCTCCGGCCGTGGAGGCGGGCACCGGCCAGCGGCGCTTCCAGGAGGCGCAGGCGGCCGGCGGCGGTGTCGCCGTGAAGCAGCGGGTCGTGGAGCAGAAGATCGGCCGCAACGACCCGTGCTGGTGCGGGAGCGGGAAGAAGTACAAGAAGTGCCATGGTGCGTGAGCGGCTCCTTCGGAGCCGCCTGACTCCATGACGCAGTCTCGGCTGTGGTGAAGCGGCCCGCCGGGCCGGCTCCTCGGGTCAGATGGCACGCATGCGGTTATTGCGGGCGCCGTGCTCCACTTCCGCGAGGCCCAGAGCCTCCAGGACCGGTGGCACGTAGACGCCGAAACGGCCGCGCAGGCCTTTCTTGAGGCCATACCAACCACGGATCGGATTGTCCGGCGAACGGCCCCAGGCCTCGACGCTGCCCTCGGGTGCCGGCTTCTGCTCGTCGGTACCGCCCAGCGGCACCCAGTCACCGGCTTCCTTCAGCATGGAGTGCAGATCGTCGATCGCTCCCAGCTGGTAGCGCAGCTCGGTCGTGCCGACGTTCACCACCAGCGCGGGAGGATCAGCCGCCTCGTCCTTGTAGGCGGTGTACTCCGACTTGCCCGGCGGCGTCGTCAGCACCCAGGGATCGTCTCTCGTGCCGGCGCCGTTGACGTTTCCAGCAGCCATGATTCACTCCTTTGAAAGGGGACGCCATCAACACGTCCGCGCACGCATCCTCGTGCAGCCTTGTCCCCTTGTGTGCGGCGCAACGAAACGCTCGTACTCGGGGTTGGACGAGGCCATCTTGTTCCAGCCCTCGATCTGGTTCGTCGTGAAGCAGGTGAGTGTCTGACCGGGGTCGTGGTAGCCGTCCCACTGCCGGTAGCAGGTGTCGAGGTCGGGCACGAAGGTCGTCGTCCTCGTAGCTCCAGACCCTGTCGAAGCAGACGTCCTCGTCGTGCACCGTCAGGATGTCGACGCCGACGTCCTCCCACCAGCCGGCGATGAGCTTGGTGGAGCGCTGCGTCTCCGGCGATTCGGCAGTGGCCCTCAGCCGCAGGAGTGCGCGGCCGCGCCCCGGTCGACAGGCGAGCTGCTATCCTTTCCCCTCGACGGGGGACACCGGGAGCGGACCGGTCCGGTCGATCAAGAGAGGAGTCGTGTCGTGTCGTGTCCTGAGGGGACGATGTGTGCCTTCGTAGTCACCTTCGACTTCGACGCGGAAGAGGTCTGGATCGCCGAAGACCCGGCCAACGCATCGCATCCGTGCATCCTTTCCCAGGGTCTCTACGGGGCCAAGGTCGGTGTCCCACTGGTACTTGAGATGCTCGACGACCTGGGTGTGCGGGCCACGTTCTTTGTCCCCGGACGGGTCGCGGAACGGCATTCCGGCCGGGTGCGGCAGATCATTGCCGCAGGTCACGAGATAGGCCTTCACGGCCACACGCACCGCTCGCCGGCCGACATGGGCCGAGACGAGGAGCAGAAGGAGCTGCGGCTCTCCTTGCGGACCCTGCGGCATCTCGGCGCCGACCCGGTCGGCTACCGCTCGCCGTCGTGGGACTTCAGCCCGTGCACGCTCGACCTGCTGCAGGGCGCCGGCCTGCTGTACTCATCCAACTACATGGACGACGTCCGCCCGTACCGGCATCCCGGCCGGAGCATCGTCGAGCTGCCGGTACACTGGAGCCTTGACGACGCACCCCATTTCTGGTTCGACGCGGCCGGCTGGGAGCGCTCGATCGCGACGCCCTCGGCTGTGCGAGAGATCTGGCAGGCGGAGTTCGGGGGCATCCGTTCCCTGGGCGGCGTCTGTGTGCTGACCCTGCATCCACAGATCTGCGCCCGGCCCGGGCGTCTGCCGATGGTGCGCGAGTTCCTTCAGCATGTGGTGGACTGCGGCGACGTCTGGGTGACGACCGCTCGTGAGGTGGCCGAGCACGCCGACGAGCTGCTGCCGAGAGACGGCGAGGGGGTGCGCGGACAGGGGTGGCCGAGCAGGCTGGAGTGAGCGCTCGTGCGAGCGTGCGGGCGAGGGAGGCTCGAGGTGACGCAGAACGGGACGCAGACCGGGGCGCAGACTGAGACGCCGACGATCAGGGTGGCTGGGGCCGCGCGCGAGCGCGGCCGCCAGTATGGGGAGCAGGCCCGCGAGCGCGTACGACGTTCGGTGGCGCTCTACGAGGAGGTCTTCGCCGACTACGCCGGCTGGAGCTGGGAGCGGGTGCGAGCCGAGTGTGCGCCGTTCGGCCCGCGCATCGCCGACTTCGACTCCCGTTGCCTCGAGGAGATCGGCGGCATCGCCGAGGGCGCCGGCCTGCCCGAGATCGACGTGCTGGCGATCAACGTACGCACCGAGGTGATGTTCGGGGCCGCCGCTCGCGGCGATGCCAGACCGCCGCGCGACGGCTGCTCGGCTGTCGTCCTCATGCCGCAGATCACGGCCGACGGTCACACGCTGCTGGCGCAGAACTGGGACTGGATCGAAGGCACGCGGCAGACGGCGGTCATCGTCGAGGCGCGGCCCGACCACGGGCCGGCGTTCATGGCCATCATGGAAGCCGGCCTGCTGGCCAAGATGGGCCTCAGCGCCGCCGGCATCGGCCTCACGACCAACACCATCATCAGCGACCTCGACCGCGGCGAACCGGGCGTGCCCTACCACGTCTGCCTGCGCTCGGTGCTGAGCGCTCCCACCATGGCCGACGCCCTCGGCGGCCTCATGCGAGGGCGCCGCAGCTCGTCGGCCAACTACCTCGTGGGCTCGCGCGACGGCCTCGCCTTCGATGCCGAGACCTGGCCGGGAGACGGCGACTGCATGACCGTGAGCACCCCGGAGCACGGCCGCAGCCTGCACACCAACCACTTCATCGCGCCCCGCTTCCCGCACCGCGACCGCGGCCTGGAGCTCATGCCCGACAGCCCGCTGCGCCTGCTGCGCCTGCAGACACTGCTCGGCGAGCGGCCGGCAGAAGCCGGCGCGGCATCCGCTCAGTCAGACGGTCTCACGCGCGGCGATATCGAAGCTGCCCTCAGGGACCACGCCGGTCACCCGTGGGGAGTCTGCAACCACCCCGACCTCACGCAGGTCCCAGTGCATCAGGAGGGGACCATCCTCTCTGTGGTCATGGATCTGACGGAGCGGCGCATGTGGCTGGCCGACGGCAACCCGTGCCGCACGCCGTACCGGGAGCTGGACACGGACGTGCTGCGCTCGTGAGCGGCCCGGGGAGGACGACATGAGCGAGCGCGTCGAGGTCCTGGTCATCGGGGGCGGCATCATCGGCGTGAGCTGCGCCTACTACCTCGCCGAACGAGGTCTCAAGCCGGTCGTGGTGGAGCGAGACGAGGTGTGCTCGTTCACCGGCAGCACCTATGCCAACGCGGGGCTGATCGTGCCCAGTGACGTCGAGCCGCTGGCGGCACCGGGCGTCCTGAGCCGTGGGCTGCGCTGGATGCTCGACAGCTCCAGCCCGTTCTGGTTCCGGCCGCGTCTCTGCCCGTACCAGTGGCGCTGGCTGGCCCTCTTCAAGTCGGCCTGCACGGAGGCACGCTTCCTGGCCGGCATGCGGCCGCTCCGGGAGCTGAGCGTCGCCAGCTCCGTTCTCTACGATGAGCTGGCGGCGAAGGACGGTCTGGACCTGACCCTGCACCGCAACGGCTGGCTGGTGATCCATGAGGACGCTGCCACGTACGCTGAGGCGGTCGTGTTCGAGCGCGAGGCGCAGCGTCTGGGCGTACGTGCGGAGACCCTCGAGCCGGAGGAAGTGCGGGCGCGGGTGCCGCAGCTGCCGCGGCACGTGGTCGGCGGCATCTTCAACGAGGAGAACGCGCACGTGCTGCCGGACAGGTGCACCCTTGCCCTGGCCGACCGCGCCCGGGCTCTCGGCGCCGAATTCCGGCCAAGGACCGAGGTGCTGCACCTGGAGGCGGGCCGGAACGGCGGCCGGCGGGGGGCCGCCGGCGCGGTCCGACGCGTCGTGACCACGCGCGGTGTGTACGAGCCGCAGACCGTCGTGCTTGCCGCCGGGGCGTGGTCGCCGCACCTCACGCGGCCGCTCGGGTTCGACCTGCCGGTGCAACCGGCCAAGGGCTACAGCGTCACCGTGCCGCGGCCCGACGGCTTCCCCGAGCTGCCGCTCTACCTGGCCGAGCGGCACATCTGCATCACCCCGATGAACGACACGATCCGCATGGCCGGCACGCTCGAGCTGTCGGGCTACGACACGACGATGCGGCCTCGGCGGCTGCGCGGCATCGTGCGCGGCGCGGCGGCGCTGCTGGGGCCGGTCGCCGAGCAGGAGCCGACGCTTCTCTGGCGCGGGCCGCGGCCGCTGTCTCCCGACGGACTACCGTTCATCGGTCGCAGCCCGCATCACGAGAACCTGGTGATCGCCACCGGCCACTGCATGATCGGCCTCTCTCTGGGTCCCGCCACCGGCAAGCTGGTGGCCCGGATCGTGACCGGAGAACAGCCGTCGCTCGGCCCCGACCCCTTCGCCCCCGACCGGTTCGGCGTTGCCGGCCGCGTGTGACCGTGCCTCGCAACGAACGTGCCATGAGAGGTGGGAGGATGCCTGCCGCGGCACGGCTCCCCGGCGGGCGCAGGCGCTGCTCGAAAGCGGAGACGGCGGAGACCAGACGATGATCGATGCGGGAGGCGTCGTCCATGGCTTCCGGCCGCTCGACGAGGAGGGCTACGAGCGGCTGCACGCGGCGTCGCTGCGGGTGCTGGAGACGGTCGGCGTGGAAGTGCGTGACGAGCGCGGCCGTACGCTGCTCGATCGCGCCGGGGCAGCGGTCGAGAGTTCGCGGGTGCGCATCCCGCGGCAGGTCATCGAACAGGCTCTGGAGAGCCTGCCGAAGCGCTTCACGGTCCGCGGCCGTGCCGACGACGGCTCACTCGACCTCGACGTCCGCCTCGGGCAGCGGTACTACGGGAACGGCACCGACTGCCTCTATGTGCTCGATCCGCTGACCGGTGAGCGGCGCCGGGCGATGGTCGACGATGTGGAGACGATCGCCGCCGGCTGTGAGCTGCTGCACAACATCGACTTCGTGATGTCCGCGGTGTTGCCCGCCGACGCGCCGCTGGCCACCGTCGACCTGGCGCAGTTCGCGGCCATGCTGAAGGGAACGCGAAAGCCGATCGTGATCTCGTCGGCCGAGCCGGGCGCCAGCCTGCCGGCGATGATCGAGATGGCGGAGCTGGCCGGCGCCGCCGACAGCTTCGCCTGTCTGGCCATGAGCAACCCGCCGCTGGTGCTCGACGCGGTCTGTGTCGGCAAGGCGCTGGCGTGCGCCGAGCTGGGCGTGCCCTTCATCTGCGGGCCGGGCAACCAGATGGGGGCCACCGGCCCGGCCTCCGTGGCCGGCTCGCTGGCCGTGGGCCATGCCGAGACGCTGGCCGCGCTGACGGTCCACCAGCTGGCGCGGCCGGGAGCGCCGGCCCTCTACGGCGCCGGCGGCGCCTCCGTCATGGACATGCGGACGATGGTCGACCTCTGGGGTACGCCGGAGGGGGTGCTGGCCGACGCCGTGAGCTGCCACCTGGCGGCCCGAATGGGCCTGCCGAGCTGGTCGTTCGCCGGAACGTCGGAGAGCAAGCTCCTCGACGGCCAGTGGGCCGCTGAGATGGTGAGCACCCTCCTGCTGGCGTCGCTGACCGAGGGCACGCTGTTCCACGACGTGGGTGAGCTGGAGGCCGGCGTGCAGAGCTCGCTCGATTCGGTCATCCTGGGCAACGAGCTCATCGGCTACGCCCGGCGCGTGCTGCGCGGCATCGTGGTCGACGACGAGACGTTACAGCTTGACGACATCGCGGCCGTGGGGCCGGGGGGCGATTACCTGGCGCGGCCGTACACCCGTGCGCACCATCGGGAGATGTGGCGCTCGGAGCTGTTCGACACGGCGATCTTCGACCACTGGCAGGCCGCCGGCGCCACGACGCTGCGGCAGCGGCTGCGCGAGAGGACGATCGACCTGGTGCGCGCGCGTGGACCGGTCGTCGATGTGGGCACAGCGCACGTCCTCGATGCCTTCTGGACCGGCGGCTGAGGTGGGATCGCGAGATGCGTGGGTGCGGCAACCCCGGGGCAGGATCATGGGCAGGCTCCGCCGGCTGCCGGCGGAGACGACCGCAGGGAGGCGATGATGTCCGACTCAGGTGAGCCGATCACGGCGCGGGCGCGCGCGCGTGTGCTGAGCGAGGCGGATGTGCGCTCGCTCATCGGGCGGGACGAAGCGCTGGCGGCGGTGCGCGAAGCGTTCGCCCGCATGGGTCGCGGCGAGACCATGCTGCCGCCGGCGATGTTCATCTGGGTGCCCGACCACGAGGGCGAGGTGCACGTGAAGGGGGCGCACATCGTCGGCGCCGCCAACTATGCCGTCAAGTTCGCCGCGGTCTTCGAGGGCAATGCGGGCAAGGGACTGCCGGTGGTCACCGGCATGGTCCTGACGTTCGACGCCGAGACCGGTCTCCTGAGCGGCCTGCTCATGGACAACGGCTTCCTCACCGACCTGCGCACCGGCGCCGCCGGGGCGCTGGCCGCCGACCTGCTGGCCAGGCAGGACGTGGAGCAGGCAGCGGTCATCGGGGCCGGCATCCAGGGTCGCTACCAGCTCGAGGCGCTGTTGGGGGTGAGGCATCCGCGGCGCGTCCGCGTCTTTGACGTCGACGCCGCCGCCGCAGAGGCCTATGCGGCTGAGATGGGCGAGAAGACCGGCCTGCCGGTCGTCGTGGCGAGCAGCGTGCAGGAGGCGCTGCGAGGTACTGACGTCGTGGTGAGCACGACGCCGGCGCAGACGCCGCACACGATGCTGGCATGGGTGGAGCCCGGCACGCACTACACGGCCATGGGCTCCGACAACCCGCACAAGCAGGAGCTGGACGTGAGGTTGCTCGCCGGAGCCGGCAAGCTCGTCGTCGACAGTCGCGACATGTGCGCCGTCAACGGCGAGCTCCATCATGCCCTGGATGAGGGCGTGATGACCGTCGACGATGTGCACGCCGAGCTTGGCGAGGTGGCTGCCGGCCTCAGGCCGGGACGTACGTCCGACGACGAGATCACCGTCGCCGACCTCACCGGCCTGGGCATCCAGGACACCGCCGTCGCCGACTTCGTGCTGCGGCGGGCGATCGCGGCGGAGGTCGGCAGGGAGCTCGACGGTCCGATGTGAGATCCGCTCTCGCGACGGCAGGATGTGAGGTCGACGCCGGCGACGACCCTGCGAATACCCGCCCGACCGACCTCGCGTCGCGGGCGACCGGGGACTATAGTGTCTCTTGCGGCGGCCTCCGGGACCCGCGGCGGGACGTGCCGGTGACCGGATCGGAGGGGGCATGGCGGAGCATCGTGCACTGAGATACCTCTCGCGGTCCGACGTCCAGCGCTGTCTGCCGCCGATCGGCGGTCAGATCGACCTCGCCGAAGAGGCGCTCCTGGCCCTGACGCGCGACACGGCCGAGGTCCCGGCTCTCATCGGCATCCATCCTCGCGACGATTCCTTTCTGCATGCCATGCCGGCCTGGGACAGGACGAGCGACATCGCCGGGATCAAGTGGGTCAGTCACTACCCGCTCAACCCGATGCAGGGGATGCCGGCGGTAGCCGGCCTGGTGGTCATCAACGACGCCGGGACCGGCCTGCCGACGTGCATCATGGACGGCGCCGAGATCACCGCCCGGCGTACTGCCGCGGTGAGCGGCGCCGCGGTGCGCCTGATGGCCTCGCCACCCGGTCGTGGCCACGTCGCTCGCGATGAGGACGGACGGAACGCGAGCGTCGGGGGGCGGAGACGCGCGGGCGGCGGTGCCGGCTCAGGCGATGGCGGCGCTGCGGGTCGGCCTACCTATGCGGTCGGGTTCATCGGTGCCGGCAACCAGGCACGTATGCACCTGGAGATGCTGGTCGACACGCTCGGTCAGGTGAGCGTGCGCGCCTTCGATGCGGTGAGCGGTCGTGCCGAGGCGTTCGTGGAGGAGGCACGACGATCCCGCGGTGTGGCGGCGGCGGAGGTCGCGGACGATGCCGCCGCCGCCTGCCGCGATGCAGACATCCTGGTATCGGTGGCATCGTCGCGGGCGCTCGGCCAGAAGGTCGTGACGCCGGACATGCTCACGCCGCACTGCCTGGTCCTCACCGTCGATTGGGCGATCATGTTGAGCGCTGCGCTCGGTCAGGACGCGGGGCTGCTCCTGGTCGATGATCTCGTCCAGTTCACGCACGCTCGCGAGTGCCCTGAGCAGGAGTGGTTCGCCGGCTACCCCCGGGCGCACGGATCACTCGGCCGAGCGCTGCTGGCCGCGGAGCGGATCGCGGCCTCGGACGTGCAAGGGGGACGCGCCTCCGAGGCCGCAACTCCCGGAGTCTCGGCCTCACAGGCGGCAGGCCGGGACGCGATCGCCGCGGCGCTCGGTGGCCGCGCCGACAAGCGCATCTTCGTCGCCACGCTCGGGGTGGCGGCGGTGGACATCGTCACCGCCGGCGCCGTGTATCGCGTGGCGCTTCAGGAAGGCGTGGGAAGGGATCTGCCGGCGTGACGTCTGCCGGCGCCGGCCGGCCTCGCTCTCGCAGCCACGATCATGAGCGATGGTCCGCATGCCGATGAAGGGGATGTGTCCCTCACCGGTGCAACGACGGCGCCATGAGGCGCGATGCGGTACCATGCACCCTCGAGGGGCGGCGGACGTATGGATGGGACCATGACAGACCTGCGCGCGCTGCGCGCGGGCCGCTTCCCCGCAGGGGACGGCTCCTGATGCGCCGGCGTGTGCCGAGCTCGCGAGCGCTGCTGATCGTGGCGCTCGTCGTCGTTGTTCTGGCCGCGTTGACCGCCGGCGTCGTCGTGTTCTATCGCATCGCCGTGGTCAAAGCCGGCGCCACCACGCAGCCACCTGCCGTCGCGGACTCTCGCGACTACTCCTTCCGCTGCGTCGACGGCGACAGCGGCCGACCGCTCGCCGGTGTCCGCTTCGCGGTGTGCATCGAGACCTGGGACGCCAGGGAGACGCGGACGGCGAAGAGCGGCGCTCGGGGGCGCTTCACGGTCGCCGACGTGGCCGTTGATGCCACCGTGACCGTCACGCCGCGCCCGCCCGCCGGCTACGAGGGCTTCCCTGTCGACGCTGCGACGGCGGAGGTCGCGGCCGCCGGCGGGGATGGTGCGGGCGGCGGCGGCTCAAACGGTGGCGGATCCGGCCCCGACATCGAGCTGCCGCTGTATCGCAGCGCGCAGCAGTGGCTTTCCTGGGGCCGCTCGGACGACCGCACGCGGGTGGGGCCGGAGACCGGCTTGCCGGGTGGCCGGCCGCTCTGGGTCTTCAGCTCGAAGTACAACCTCGAGTTCCCGCCGTCCCTGGCCTACGGTCTCGCCTTCTTCGGGTCTTACCGTGGCTTCGTTTACGCCGTCCGGCAGAGCGACGGTGAGCTGGTCTGGCGGCATCACCCCGGTCAGCAGCGCAGCGCCAGCAAGTTCGCCAACCAGGTCGCCGTGAGCTCGTGGATCCAGGGGTCGGGCGAAGGCACACGGCGGGTCGCCCGCGTGTACTATGCGAACCTCAACGGGGTCGTCGGGGCGCTCGACGCCTTCACCGGCGACCACGTCTGGCGGCGCGTCTCCGGCCGCGGGCCCGGCACCGACGACCGCACACTGGTCTTCCGCAGCTTCGAGTCGTCGCCGCTGGTGGCCGGCGAGACGGTCTACGTCGCCTCGCGCTACCACAACGTCGACAGCGAGGCGGGGCTGTGGGCGCTCGATCGTCGTACCGGGGCGGTGCGCTGGTTCTGCAAGCTGGGGACCAACGACGCCAGCAAGATCGGATCGAGTCCGTCGTTCGCCAACGGGCGCGTGTTCATCGCCTCCTACGATGGGACGGTGTTCTGCATCGACGCAGAGAGCGGCGAGATCGTCTGGAGGAAGTGGCTCGGCGGCGCTTTCTACAGTACGCCGGCGGTCGCGGGCGGCAAGGTCTACATCGGCGATAAGTCGAACGGCTTCGTGTACTGCCTTGATGCCCGTGACGGAAGCATGCTGTGGGGCTCGTTCCTGGGTTCCAGCGTGTACGGGTCGCCGGCCGTGTGGAATGGGATGGTGTTCGTCGGCGCGGTGTCGTACTTCGCGGCACTCGACGCTGCCGACGGCGAGGTCCTCTGGCGGTATCCCACGAAGAAGCGGGTGCTCGGGTCGGCCAGCGTGCTCAACGGCGTCGTGTACTTCTCCGACCTCGGCCACACCTACGCCTGCGACGCGCGGACAGGGAAGCTTGTGTGGGAGTGGGGGGCGGGTCGCTACTCGCCGGTGACGGCGACCCGCCACCTGATCGTCGTCTGCGGACGTCAGCGGCTGTACGCCTTCGACCCGTCGCACTGACCGGCGCCGCCGGTCGACGGACCGGTGAGGGCGGCGCCTGCGCGGCCATCCGGGTCACGTCCCTGCCTGGACCCTTGACAGGAGAGCCCGATGCGGCTACTGATGCGTCTCGAGTCACTCGTCCCGCTCGGACCAGCCGACACGAGGAGGGAGCGGTGTCACCGCCCAGGTGTGTGCTCGAGCTCTACGTGTCCGACGGCTCGGACGTCTCCCGGCGCGCTATCGCCGATCTCGAGAGGCTGTGCGCAGGCCCTCGGGGCCTCGAGTGGGACGTTCGGATCATCGATGTGCTCCAGGACCCGCGGAGGGCCGAGAGGGCGCGCATCGTGGCCACGCCCACGCTGCTCCGGGTGTCCCCGGGGCCTGAACGACGAGTCATCGGCGACCTGTCTGACCGGGAACGCACGCTGCTTGCGCTCGACCTGCCGGCGAACGGCGGCGACGCGTGAAGCGTCACCTGACCCACAGCAGCTTGCTGGACGCCCTCCTCTGCTTGTTGCCGGCGGCGTCGCTGGCGTAGACCTTCCACACATACGTGCCCTTGCCCAGCTTCTTGCTCACCGGACACGTGAAGTCGCGGTTCGTCGGCACGTTGGTGGCCCGGTAGCCGACGACGTAACGGAGCTTGCCGCCGCTCTTCCTGTACAGCCTGACGCGGACGGTGCAGGTCGCGCTGTCCGCGTCGTTGACGCGGCACGGCAGCTTCGCGACCTTGCCGCGCCTGACGCTCACGTTGCGCCGTGCCTTCGGTACCGGCCGCTTCGTGTCCCGGCCCGGCGCGAACTCCCAGACCGAGTTGGAGGCACTGCCGTCGAGCACGTAGACGAGGCCCGAGATGTCCACCGCCACGTCCTGCGGCGCCATGCCCGAGGCGCCGTTGCGCGGCGTCTTCTGGCTCCACTGGGTGACGAAAGCCCCTTTGTTGGTGAACACCTGGACGAGCCAGGGGTTGGCCGTGTCGCAGACGTACACGTAGCCGAGGTAGTCCACGGTGATGCCGGCGATCCGCCCGAAGTACCCTCTGCCGGTGGTGCCGAAGGCGCCCCACTTGCGGATCCAGGTGCCCGAGCCGTCCCACTTCCAGACGCAGTGGTTACCGAGGTCGGTGACATAGACGTAGCCCCAGCGGTCGGTCGCGATGGCGACCGGGGTGAAGTCGCCCTGCTGAGCGGCGGAGCCGGGACAGCCCCAGCTGCGTACGAAAGCGCCGGCGGAGGAGTACTGTTTGATGCCGCGGAAGCTGCCCCACCCGTCGCGGTCGAGGACGTAGACCCACTCGTTCGGTGAGACGGCGACTCCGTATGGCCGCGAGAGGTACTGGGCCTGACTCGTGTCGCCGTTCGGCCCAGGTCCCCACTGGCGCTCGAGTCTCCCGGCGCTTGTGAAGACCTGGATGCGGCTGTTGTCGGGGTCGGCGACGTAGACCGCGCCCCGACCGCCGACGGCGACGTCCGTTGGTCCGTCGGCGCCGAACTGGCCGTCACCCGATCCTGGGCTGCCCCACATGCCGGTGAGGGCGCCGGTGGACGAGAAGGCCTGGACTCGGTGATTGTCGGTGTCGGCGACGTAGATGGAGGCGCCCTGCGTGAGCACCGCCTGGTGCCAGAGATCGGAGGCGATGGCTTCCGCCCAGCGGAACTGGCCGTTGCCGCTGCCCTGCGAGCCCCACACCCGGGCGAGGCGGAAGCCCTTGGTAGGATCGGCACCGGCGGACTCGACCGCCACGACGGCCACCGCCAGAGCAGTGATCATGGCGATGAGTGCGACGCCGACGGCACGTCGCCGTAGCGATCGCCAGGCTGCGGTCTTCATGGCCCCCTCCTTGACGTAGGACCGACTGTCACGCAGGGGCAGGATACTCCCGTTGTGGCGCAACGACCAGGAACGTCACGGCGAGGGGCGACTCCCGCCCGGCCCTCGCTCTCAAGTCACTCTCCGGTACCGGTCAAGTCCCCTCTGTGGTCAGGAGCGCGCCTCGTGAGCGCCTCAGTCCAGCCCGGCTCGCGCCTTGAAGCGTTCCACCGAGTTGATCGGGATGTCCAGCAGGCGGCTGATGTTGAACTTGGCCTCGATGGCGCCCGGCTCGTCGGGGTAGCTGCCCTGCTCGACCGGGATCAGGCCCAGGCCGAGCTCGCGGCGCACCTCGCGCATCACGATGGGATCGACCAGGTCCAGCTCCGAGACGCCGAGCTTCTCAGCCACGTAGCGCTTGCCGTCCTTGAGACGCATGCCCAGGGTCATCTGCGTGCGGCCCACCAGGTCTCCGGCGGTCCGCATGCCGCCCATGCCCGAGGCGATCGCGTGCGCGGCGTGCATGCCGATCGGGTCGCCGACGCCCAGCTACAAGCCGTCGGCGCCGAGGACCTGGACCAGCGCCCGCGAGACCCGTCCCAGGGCGTCGTGGGGCGGAAAGCCGCTCATCGGCACGCCGCAGACCCCCATGCCGACGTTGGGGTGCACCGGGATCTGGGCCTCGGCCATACAGGGCTTGATGATGGTGATGGTGCGGGCCACGTTCCAGGCGACCGACCTCGTCGTGTTGACGTTGACGGCCGGACCGAACACCGTGGCCCCGGCCTCCTGCACCACGCGCAGCTCGTCGAGCGGCCACATGCCGGCCAGGCGGCGACCCTTGTACTCAAGCTCGCCGTGCATGCCGAGCACCATCTCGCTGGCCATGCCGAGCTGGATGCCGATGTGCGGATACCTCGCCCGCAGCGCCTCGGTGGCTCGCAGGGTGGCCAGGAAGTCGCCGTCGCCGGCGGCGGCGGCCGTATC
>Ga0172371_10000377_pt1 | contig 68397 bp, 65 predicted proteins | sample Lak12m_FD_114543 | JGI IMG/M metagenome (GOLD analysis project Ga0172371, IMG submission 114543) | Freshwater microbial communities from Kabuno Bay, South-Kivu, Congo - kab_022012_12m | ecosystem: Environmental > Aquatic > Freshwater > Lake | place: Democratic Republic of the Congo: South-Kivu... | reverse complement strand
GTGAGGCTTTCTTTTAAAAACACCGAACTTAATAAAAGGAGGACCAGAGCCATATATGCAACTGACATAGGATAAGTCTTGCTGACGTCTCCCAGGGAAAGGAGTTTGAGATAGAGAAAAGAACTAAGACCATAAAATATAAAACCAATAAACACCTCTGGAGTACTAAACACTTTGATGATTAAATCTTGCCACAATTGAAGTGAGAGATGCATCAAAGATAACTTATTTACACCGGCCTTAAGAAGTAGGTTTCCGACAACTGCTAAGGATCCAGAAACAAGGAAATAAAACCAATATTCAGTTGAAAGAATCATGAGTAAAATATTAACCGATTTTGAGTTAAAATGAAACTATCACCGTGAATAGATTAATATTTATATTATTGCTCGCCGTTTTTGCTAAGCAGCTGGCTTGGTCGGCATTTGTTCCATTGTGGCAAACTCCTGATGAGCAGGCCCATTATGGCCAAGTAAATTTTACCTCGGAATTGAATATTAACGAATTAACAACTCAAAATCAGTCAAAAGAAATCGCTAGCTCGGAAAATTTTTTAGGTGTAATGAGGGATTCACTGGGAAATAATCGATATACCTATCATCCAGAATTTAATATCCCATATTCAAATAGCGTTACAGGAATATACGAGAATGAAATTAAGCGCATTCCAAAATTGAATCGAACTGAGTTTGTTTTTAAAGAGGCTACAAACTATCCACCACTCTATTACAGAATTGCTGCGGGAGTTAATAATTTAGTTAAAGAAGGGTCATTATTTGATCGAGTTTTTGCCGCGAGGATTTTGTCCGGCTTAATTTTATGTGCCATAGTTTACTTTGTGTTTAAAACGTCTCGACTAATTAAAAATAATCACGAAGCTTTAGTTTTAGCTATTTTAGTTGGATGGCAACCCATGCTCACTTTTGTTCATTCTGGGGTGACAAGTGATACGTTATTTAATTTATTATTTACATGCCTTATTTGTGTCGGAATAAAAATTATCGCTCAGGGCATTAGTGTAACCAAGTTACTGGCTGCTTTGGTGATAATTATTTTAGGATTTATGACCAAGCCGCAGGCAAATATTATGGTCTTTGCATTTTTTCCTTCAATAGTAATCAGCCTATTTAAACAGGGGAAAATTAAATTCAATCGGCAATTTATAATACTTTTAGCTGTAGCCCTGGCGGTAATAATTATTGGGATGCACCAAATCCTTAGTCAATTTTTGTTAACTGGGGGAATCAGAATTCCTAACACCGAGGGTGGGCTAATTAATTTATCGGTCACCCCTCTAGAGCATGTACAATTCACTTTAAATCATACCTATCGTGAGGTACTTCCCTGGTATTGGGGAGTATTTCGCTGGCTGTCTTTGGGATTACCAGATTGGCTGAGGCAAGTTACAAACCTACTAACTTTAACTTCGTTTGTGGGAATTATCCTATATTTATTTAACCAATTTCGACGAAGAACGATAGACTCTCAATTTTGGATTGTTATCTATTCCTTAATTTCAATTTTTGTATACTTCATCGCAATATCTATATTTGATTTTGGTTTTCGTCAGTCGCACGGATTTTCTTTTGGGATCCAGGGTAGATATTTCTTCCCAGTAATCTTTCCTCAAATGATTATTTTTTTAATCGGTCTACAAGAATTAGTCCCGTTTAAATGGCGCTCAAATTTGGGTAAATTACTCGCAATGGGAATGATAGGGTTAAGTATCGGAGCATTTTTTTGGTTAGTGGGAAGCTACTATCAATTGCAGTGGCCAGTCTTTTTTATTCAAGCTAGTCAATATAAACCCGTTTGGATTAAATTCCCAATAAACCTTCTTATACTATTAATGTATATAATTTCATCAGCATTCATTTTAGGTACTTGGTTAAAGATTTTTTATGACAAAAAAACCTCTTAAGCTTTCTATAATTTCGCCTGCTCATAATGAAGCGTCGATTGTTGCGTTGTTTGTGGAACAAGCAATCAGTTTTCTCAAAAAAAATAATATCGATGGTGAAGTTGTTATTATAGAAAACGGAAGTATCGACGACACATTGTCAATTTTAAAACAGCTCGCGGCAAAACATCCTCGATTAGTGGTTGATTCTTTGCCGGTGGGAAATAAAGGTGAGGCATTGAAATTAGCAATGAAAATTTCTCGAGGAGAACTCCTGGTTACCTTAGATACTGACCTTTGGGATGAGAAATTTGTATTGGACTCGTTAGAAAACTTAAAGAAATTTGATGTAGTGGTGGGTTCAAAAACAATCTCCGGCGCGAAAGACGAACGACCTCTTAGTAGCAGACTTCTTAATTTAGGCTACAACTTTATTTTTCGATTGGTATTTAATTTCATGGGAACTGAAACTCATGCGCTGCTTTCATTTAGGCGCGACAAGATTTTGCCATTGGTGAATAAGTGTTCCACTAGTGAGCTAGTGTTTGATACTGAATTAATTATTCTGGCGGAGCGAGCAAAATTATCAAAAATTGAGATTCCAAGTTTTGTTAAAGAGGTTAGGCCAAGAAGATATTCACTAAGTAGTCAACTAGTGAAGACAGTTAAAAATTTTTTAAAACTAACCTGGGCAATTGGAATTTCCCCCAATTGGAATTATCTTCTAGTTTTTGCGGCGATAGTTATCGGTGCATATTTAAGATTTCATAATTATAATCAATGGTTCTTTTTTAATGCCGACGAGGAGCATTATGCGTACATGACCAGAATGATTTCTGTTGATCATCATTTTCCCGCAATTGGCGGTCCAATTTCAGGAACAAAATTATATATGGCTCCTTGGTTTTTGTATTTCAATGCTATTTGGTATTTCCTCTCAAATAATAGCCCGTTATTTAGTGGGGTATTGATAAGTCTCTTATCTATTACCGTAATTCCAATCTTATATTTAATCGGGAAAAAACTAATGTCTTCACAGGCTGGCGCAATCGCGGCATTTTTATATGCCACATCATTTCATATTGTTCTGTTGGACCGCCATCAATGGAATATTTCATTAGTGCCATTAATTTCCGTACTTACATTTTGGTCGCTTGAAAATTGGTTTAACGGAAAAAGACCATACTTGTCGATAACGTTAACAGCATTGATCTTGGCTTTTGGAATAAGTACTACATTTAGCGTTTTCGCAATTTTTCTTTTCGCACTTTTTGCCATAATTTTTTTTAAAAAACCGTATCTCAAAAAAGATATCGTTATCTTTTTGGGAATCGTAATTTTGTCCCATTCGACAATTATCTTGTTTGATCTTCGTCATAATTGGTGGTTTGTAAGAGCATTTTGGGAGTTCTTAACTCAACCTAGCTATGCATCCAGCCCGTTATTGGAGAGAATTAGTACTGCTACAGTTTCTCTATTTACTTCATTAGGAAAAACTATTGTTATTACTAATCCAGTTGATGTTACTAATGAAACATCGATTTGTAATGTGGGAGTTTCTCATTATGTTCCAATGGTTTTATTTAAATTATTCGCTCTTGTTCCATTAGGCATTTTATTTATCGCTGTTTTTAAAAGATTTGGAACACAAAGAAAACAATTTTTGTTAATAATTTTACTATTAATAGTAAATTTTGTCTCCCTATTTCTTTTTCGGGCTGACCCTGCTGAACGTCATTGGCTTCCCTTTTATCCATTCTTTTTCCTTTTAATCGGGGTTGCAATTACGATGTTCTATCGCAAATTCGGTAGGTTTATATTAATTTTTCCAGCTTTGATTTTTTTTATCAATTTGTACTCTTTCCATGGTTCGTGGAGTTCTTATGGTTGGAAGGACCGCGAATCCGCGGTGAGATTTGTAATTTCCAACACAACAGCAGACAGTTTTTTCCTTAACGTGGTGGGTGAATGTCATAGTTGGGGATATCGCTATATGTTTAGTTGGCTAAATCATGAACCGGCAGAGAGTTATATGGATGCAAAATATGAGTGGATGTATAGTAAACCGCCACGAGTGGGAAATTCTAAAGTTCTCGCAACCATACTTGTCCCTGATTCTAATTCGACCACTAAATACTTAAATGCCCGATTAGAACTAATAAACAATTCCTTCGCAACGGCCAAATTTGGAAACGTTGAAGTTTATCTTTCAAATAAATGATTATTCAAAAAAATAATTTAGCACAAAGCATATTTCTTACATGTGCGACCTTAATCAATTCCTTACTCGGGCTAATTTTTTATGTAATTGTGGCTAGGTGGCTGGGTGTATCTCAATTTGGAACCTTTTCCTTTTTTTTGGGTTTTGGTCTGATCAGTGCCGAACTTGGAGATTTGGGAATGAGTGCTAGTTTAGTTAGGTTTGGCGCAGGTTCAGAATTTAAATCGGTTTATACAATCGTTTTGTGGCAACGAATTCTAACGGGTATAATTATTTGTGGAATTTTTGGTATTGTCGCCGCATTATCTCCTTTGAATTTTTATCTCTCGGCTTTTGTTGGCTTTAGCCTATTAATGGCTAGTCTTGGTACTCAATCGCTATTAGCGAGACAATTATATTTCCTTTACGCCTGTGCCAATATACTCGGAAATCTATTCAGGTTATTAATTATCTATTTAATATTTCAACAAGGAATTGCTGACTATACTTTGGCCATTCACTCGTTTAGTTTAGCGAACATAATTATTTATATTTTTTCATTTGTTGTTTTATATATTAATCTTGGTCAATTGCCGCTTACGATTAAAGGAATAGTTAAAAAAAGTAGAGAGATATTTAAATTTACAAAATGGATTGCTGCATCATTCTCGTTAACGTCATTGGCCTCAAAAATCGATGTGCCCATTCTTTACGCTCTTTCAGGAGGAGTAGCCACTGGAATTTACTCTTCGGCGCAAAAATTAACCTCAGTATTTCAACAAATAGCCGTGTCAGTTGATGGAGTGTATACCCCAAAATTTTCAGTCGAAAAGATTTCCAATAATCACTTTAAAGACTATCTACTAATAGTATTAACTCTATCTGTGGGAACCATGTTAGTGATGCCCCTTTCAATATATATAATTCCTCTTTTACTTGGTATTAAATATCTAAATGCGATCCCCATTTTTAATGGGATGTTAATTGGAATTATATTTTTCTTCTTGTCAGGTCCTTTTGCTTCATATGTTTTGTATCATAAGGGGAAATCAAATTTTCATTTTTTTGGATCTTTAGGACAATTAATTGTAAGTTTGTCATTATTTATCATTTTAGTTCCAAGATTGGGTGTATGGGGTACAGTTTATAGCTTTATTGGTAGTCAATTATTTAATCTAATTTATTATTTATTAGCATATCGAAATGTCCATCACAGTTCATAGCATTGTTCGAAACGAAGACCAATTCATTTGGTATGCACTGATGTCAGTGCTTCCCTACGTGTCTAAGGTTTTAATTTATGACACTGGTTCTAGCGATCAGACTTCAAAAATAGTAAAAAGCATTAATAGTCCAAAAATAGTTTATGAGGAGAAAGGGGTGCAAACGCCGGAAGGTTTAGTGGCACTGCGTCAGGAGCAGATTGACCAAACAGATTCGGATTTCTTTATGATTCTGGATGGGGACGAAATTTGGCCAAGTCAGTCAATTAAAAAATTAATTAAATCACTTACCGATATCCCAAAAGAAAAAATTGCTATATATTGCCGAACAAGAAATGCGGTTGGTGATATATATCACTATCTTCCGGAAGATGCAGGTGCATATCATTTTCAAGGTAAAACGGGAAATTTTGCTATGCGTGCTTTTAGAAACGTGCCAAAACTCTCTGTTGGAGGGGTTTACCCATTGGAAACATATATGTATGATGGAAAGTCATTAAATAATTGGGACGACAAGTTACAGTTTATCGACGCTTGGTATCTTCATGCCACCCATTTAAAGAGGTCCTCTAGTTCAAATAAGATTCTTGGGTTTCGTAGTCAAAAAGTTGAAATGGGAATTAAATTTAAGCCTGAAGAAATCCCCGAAGTTTTAGTGTTAAACTCACAACCAAGAAGATCAATTATTTTTGAAAGTATGGCTGCAGTTGTCACTCCCCTAAAAATTTTAAAAAGAATCAATGAAAAAGTTTGATTTTGTTGCAATATTACTTTTTATATTAGCTTTTGCTATCTTAATTTATAAGATAGAAAAGCCTTTTTGGGGACAATTTGACTGGACAGGGGCTTGGTTTGGAACAATTGCCAGGAACTATTTACAAATTGATGTTAGTAAATCATTGTTAGCTCCAATTACAGTTTCTGGAACTACCGAAAAAACATTATGGTCTTATTATAATCATTATTCTATAACATATCCATTAATTACCGCTGGGAGTTTATATCTATTTGGAGTCCACGAGTGGTCAATAAGGATTGTCCCCGTTGTGTTTTCAGTTCTCTTCTTAATAGTGTTTTATTTATTATGTCGTCGATTTTATCATCCCTTGGTTGGTATTTTTGGAATTATCTCAACGTTAGTTACCCCGATGTTTATTTATTATGGGAAACTACCAGTACATGAGCAGGCAGTTCTATTTCTCTCTTTAGCAGCGGTGTATTTTTATTCGTCTAAGAATATAAAATGGATGACAATTTTTACTACTTTGGCCTTGATGGTTAGTTGGACTGGAGTCTATATATTGTTACTGATAACTGTTCACGGATACTTTACTCAAAAAAATATATTACGCAAATTTCTACCAGCGTATTTAATTCTATTACTAATTCCTTTGGTTCATCTATTACATATACAAATCTCTTCAAATTTAAATGATTTTGGGAGAGCTATTTCTGATCGGACATCTAGCGGAGGGTCCCCAATTACATTTGTAATAAAGCAAATAAAATGGTCCTTAGCCCTTTACACAAAACCGCTTTTTATAATTTCTTTGTTAAGTTTAATATATTGGAAGAAACCAATAATGTTAATGTTTTTTGTTTGGGGTTTTTTCCAGTGGTTTGTAGTTAATAAAATAATGTGGATCCATGATTACATGTTGATATATTTTCTTCCATTTTTTGCTTTTACCTGCGGTTATTCCTTTTACCAAATATGGAAAAAAAATCAAGTGTTTTGTTTTGTACTTATATCTTTGGTATTATTTTTTTCGGTGTATACTTCTTTTCCTTTTACAAATGCTTTATTGAATTCTCGTGACCAAACAGGAGATGTCTATCCCGTTGCTAAATACTTAAAGGAAAATAGCATTTACGGCGATAAAATTTTTGTAGTGTCAGATAGTAATTTTGAAATTCGCTATCCTGTTCACTATTTTAGCTATTACTCTGATAGATATATAAAATATGGTAGTTTAAAAGAACTTAACACAAGTTATAAATATATAATCGTAAAAGACGAAAAAATTAACGATAAAAAATTAATTCAGATTTTTGGGAGCTTTTTCATATATGAAAATTGATAGATTTTTATTTGTAATATTGTGTTTGTCAATTTTATTTAGATTTTTCCGTTTACTTGATTTTCAATATTGGTCTGTTGATGAAGAAATATTTGTAGCCGTTGTTAGACAAGTGGCGGTAAATCATAAATTAATTTTAACAAGCCCAAACGTTGCGATCGTTGTAAGTCTGGGGTCCTTTTTTCATTTATTTTCAGCACCGATCTTTGTGATCTCCGATTTTATAGCAAGTAGAATATTAATTGCAGGGTCTATCCTAGGTGTGATAACTACCTTTGTAGTTTATAAAACGGGAAAAGAAATTGGAGGCCAATTCGTTGCTAGAGTCTCAGCTTTCTTGTATGCTTCATCATTTTTAGTATCTTTTTCTGATAGACGATGGTGGCCTTTAACTCCAGATCCTTTATTAGCTACACTATCAGTTTTTGCGATGGCCAAAATTATAAAAGTAAATTATTTATATTCTTTATTACTCGTTTTTTGTGGAAGTTTTGCCTGGCACTCTGATCCATCACTTTTTGTAATAGTAGTATTTACTTTATTATCTATTGTTTTTTATAGGTTACCAATATTTAAAAAAGCTTATTTGCCGGCGATATGTTGGATGATTATTTCAGTCCTTCCATTTTTAGTTTTTGAATTAAGACATCCAGGATCAATTACTCATCCGTTTATTGAGTTGTTTACTCGGTCTCGCGAGAATATTGTTAGGTCTATTGATTTATTAGAAGTGTTGCGCGGTTTTACTAGAGGGTTATTTTTAAGTTCTGGTGTAGATATTGAAAAATATTTTCTTTATACCAAGAATTACGCAGCACCATTATTTAGTCCATTTTCTGAAATTTTAACTGTCTTATTTTTTGTTTTTCCTATTTTATTTAAGGATTCAAAATCAAAGATTATTTATCTTTTCATTGTGTCTTTTTTGATAGGTGTTGCAGTTTTTACATTAGGGATGGGTTCTGAGTTCCATCAACATTATTTTGTCGTTGTATGGCCAGCATTCTTTATATTGATTGCTATTTCCCTACAGAAGCTTCGTAAACCTGTAGTATTTATCTTTTTGGGATTATTTCTATTGGTTAATCTATATGTTTTGTTTTTTTCTTCGATGCGTTATCCACTTTATAAAAAAGAGGTAATTGTAAATAAAACAATTTCTTATATGAACGATAAACCTTTTGCACTAAACGTTATTCCGGATGGTAGGTATTTTGAAGGAATAGGAGCCCTCTTTTTTTTGAGAAATAAATTTCCTTCTAATTTGAATTATTATTATGCTTGGGACTGGATCTATAGAGCTTACAGTCTTTATGAAATAAATCCAACAAATGAACGATTGGGCAATGTTGTAGTAGTTTCACCAAAATGAAAATTTGGACGGATAAAAAATATTATCAAGAGATCGCCAGAAAAGAGAAGTTTGATCACCCCGGATTTCTTCGGGCAGTGGAATTATGTCTTGACGCTGAAAGAATTCTAGACGTTGGTTGTGGTGATGGCAGTAAGTTAAAAATGCTCGGAAATAAAAAGACTAAACGAGTAGGTTGTGATGTTAGCCCATTGGCTAAAGATTATGGTTATGATGTGTTTGATGGCGTTCATCTCACATATAAAGATGAGAACTTCGATCGGGTGGTTAGCTTTTTTGTATTAGAACACACCGAAAAACCTAAAGAACTGTTAAAAGATATGGTCAGAGTATTAAAGGCAAATGGTCTAATAATTTTATTAGCCCCTAATTTTGGCGCTCCTAATCGTTGCTCACCTAACTTTGAAGGATCCCGAATAAAGAAACTTTTTTTTAATGATGAGTGGCATAAGGTGACTCCAAAGTCTGATTCAATGGATAATTTTGAAAGCGATTTAGACACTACAATGGAACCATATCTCGGAACTATTGCAAAGTATTTAAAATATCTAAAATTAGATATTCTCGAAAAGAGCTCCTATTGGGAGATGGAAAGGAAAAACGCAACCTTAGTGCAAAAGATATTTAAAATTTTTTTTGAAGATTGCGGTCCTCACTTATTTATTGTTGCTAAGAAGAGATGAAAATTGCCTTTTTGAATTTATACTCTGGAACAAATAATCGTGGAGCAGAAAGTTTTGCCCACGAATTAGCTAATCGTTTGGGTAAAAAGCATGAGATTAAGTTCTATCACGGAATTGATTATCAAATACCCATTATTCAACCGACCAATAGGAAAACTTTTTTAAAGTTGATATTTCTTGACGGCGCCGCGCTTTCAGCACTTCGTTTTACTTTAAAAATATTTTCCGAACTTTGGAAAGGCGATTACGATTGGATCGTTCCCATGAATGGTTTTTGGCAAGTGCTTTTATGTAAATTTATCATTAAAAGTAAACTTTTAATTACTGGCCATTCTGGCCCCGGGTGGGACGAAAAATGGAATTTGTGGCTTAAACCACATGTTTTTGTTGCCACAACTGAACCAACCGCTGATTGGGCTAGAAAAGTCAGTCCTTGGACAAAAGTGGTGACCATTCCCTACGGAATTGATGTTGAGTGGTTTATCAACATAAAACCCGCAGAAATAGAGCTCGAACGGCCAATTTTCCTTTGCCCAGCAGCCGCAGTTGAATATAAACGGGTAGATTTGGCAATTCGGGCCGTCGCTAATTTAAAAAAGGGAAGTTTGTTACATTTGGGAACAGGGGAGAAGTTATCAGAAATTAATCAATTGGGAAATCAAATACTTGGAAAGAAACGCTTTAGCTCGAAATCAGTCGATCATGGCGATATGCCCGGATATTATAAAGCATGTGATGCAGTTACACTCCCATCGAGGCCACAAGAAAATTCGCCTATGGTTTTCTTAGAGGCTATGGCAGCTGAAAAAATTGTGGTTACGACTGATACTCAAAGAAATCGTTGGATTCTAGGGGAAAATGGGTTATTTATTAATCCAGAAAATTTAAGTGAGTACTCACAAACATTAACTGCATCTTTGTTAGCCGAGTTCAATCCAAAATTAGTTGAAAGATTTAATTGGAAGAACGTTCTCGAAAGATATGAAGATATAATAGGTAAACTATGAAAATTTCTGTCATTATTCCGACATTTAACGAAGAGCGAGATATTAGAAATTGTATAGTTAGTTTGCTAAAGAGTAAAAACGTAAATTTAGAAATAATTGTTGTTGATGACGGTAGTTTTGACCGAACCGTGGCATGTGTTCAGGAATTAGAATCAACCAAGAGTCATGATTTTTCAGTATCCCTGCTGACACAAAATCATAAAGGGCCAGGAGCCGCAAGAAATTTCGGAGTTAAGAATGCCAATGGAGACATATTAGTCTTTGTGGATGCTGATATGGAATTTTCACCCGAGTTTATTGAGAAATTAACCGCTCCAATTGCTTGTGGTAAAGAGATTGGAACTTTTTCCAAAGAAGAATACCTGCTAAATAAAAATATCTCTCTTGCCAGATGTTGGAATCTTAACCTAGGTAGAAAAGCTGATAGTATGGAACCGCGCGATTTTAGTTCACAAAATAATTCCCTATACCAATGGGGAAAAAACGTTCTTCAAAATTTCGAAAAAGCAAAAGTAGTTTTCGAAGAGAATAAGTCACATGTATTTCGGGCAATTCTTAAATCTAAATTTAACGAAGTAGGGGGTTTTCATACCACTGTTGGCTATACTGACGATTGGTCTCTTTCGGAAAAATTGGGGGTGCTTGCGTCTGTAGCTCCAGGCGCAAAATATTACCATCGTAATCCAGAAACTTTACCAGAAGTATGGAAACAGGCTCGTTGGTTTGGAAAAAATGAATTTTTAACCAAAAACATTGTGCGCCGATTATATAACTTAGTTCGCTACAACTCATTTTTTTCAATACTAAATGGGTTAATAGGAATAGTTAGATTTAAAGAACCAAATTATTTAATTTTTAAAATTGTTTACGATGCTGCAATTTTCACTAGTGTTTATCTGTCATTTTTTACCAGAGACAAAAATAAGTGATTTTTTTAATTCTTTTAATTGGATTTATTCTTCGTTTAATTAATCTAAACCAGTCTTTTTGGTTGGATGAGGCAATTACCGCTTTAGCTGTCAAAAATTATGCTTTATTGGATTTAGTGACCAAGTTTTCGCCTGGTGACTTTCACCCCCCATTTTATTATCTTTTCCTCAAACTTTGGTCCAACGTTTTTGGATATTCAGAAATATCTCTGCGTTTTCCATCAGTTATTTTTGGAGTGCTTACTGCCTACGTCGTCTATTTAATCGGAAAGAAACTCTTCAATGCAAAAGTTGGCTTAATTGCTGCTATTTTAATGGCAACAAATCCGCTAGCGGTTTATTATTCTCAAGAAGCCAGGATGTATTCAATGGCAATGTTTCTTGTCAGTGCAAGCGTTTTATTTCTACTGCACAAGAAACATCTATTATTTGTTTTGTCTCTAGCTATAGCTCTGTATTCTGATTATATGCCCGTATTGATGTTGCCGGTATTTTTTATGTTTTCGAGTACAACAATTTTTGCATGCTTATTTTTATTACCATGGATCCCATTTCTATTTGGTCAACTTAGAGCAGGAACATTAGTTTCTAATTCTTGGGGGGATCTTTTGGGAAGGACGAATTTAAAAAATCTTCTTCTTGTTCCCGTAAAATTTATATTTGGTCGGATATCATTTGATAATAAACTTTTTTACGCAGGCATTACAGTTCCCACGTTAGTTGCTTATTTTAGTCCACTTCTTAAAGTCAAATCTAAACTATTGTGGGCTTGGTTTTTAATACCACTCTTTTTAGGAGCTTTAATATCTTTCAAGATGCCACTTTTTTCCTATTTTAGATTTTTATTTGTCTTACCAGCGTTTATTCTTTTATTAGCTTGTGGACTTAAAAATAAGTGGCAAATTATTTTTGTCTTGATTGTCAGTTTGGTCAGTTTGACATATTTTAATTTATATCCTAGTTTCCAACGGGAAGATTGGAGAGGGTTTGTTAATTTTGTCGAAGCCAAGCCGGGATATATATTAATCCCTAATCTTGCCCAGTCGGCTCCGATTATCTATTACGATAATAGTTTAGATGTTTCCGATTCAAGTAGAATTAGATTGGATGGGAAACGAACAGTATATCTATTAAGATATGTCCAGGAAATATTTGATCCACAAGATATGTTAAAGCTTGAACTTGATAATAATAAATTCACTAAAATTGGTGAGCAGCAGTATAACGGGCTCACCGTTTGGATATTTTCAAAATGAAAATCGGGATTGATATTAGTCAAATTGTATATGAAGGAACAGGAGTAGCGACTTATACAAGCCAGCTTGTGAAATCGTTGGTGAAAGTAGATACTAAAAACGAATATATTTTTTTTGCTTCAAGTCTACGGAGGCAAGATAAATTTATTGGATTGGGAGCTAAGATCTTTCCATTTCCCCCCACCGCATTAGATTTTTTTTGGAATCGATTACACACACTACCAATAGAACAATTATTAGGAAAGATCGATGTATTTCATTCGAGTGATTGGACACAACCGCCCTCAAAAGCCAAAAAGGTGACAACTATCCACGATTTGGTTGTTTACACTCATCCAGAGTTTTCTCACCCAATAATTATCGACACACAGAAACGTAGATTGGAGTGGGTGAAAAAGGAGTGTGATTTAATTATTGCCGATTCTGATGCGACAAAACGGGATATAATAGAATTATTAAAAATTCCTGCAGAGAAAATTCGCACCATATATTTAGCAGCTGGATCAGAATATGTCGACTATGATTTTAAAAACCTTGGTTTAGTAAAAGAAAAATATAAATTGGATAAACCATATATTCTAGCGGTGGGGACAAATGAACCAAGAAAGAATCAAAACAGATTAGCTTTGGCATTTAAACAGCTGAACTTAAAAGACTATGATTTAGTCGTTGTTGGAAAATATGGTTGGGGAGATCAAGAATTACTAAAAAATGTCCGCTCTCTAGGATTTGTTCCCCAAGAGGATTTACCGGCAATTTATGCAGGCGCATCACTATTTGTATACCCGAGTCTTTACGAGGGGTTTGGAGTCCCAATTTTGGAAGCAATGTCTGTTGGTTGTCCAGTGGTGACATCAAATGTAAGTAGCCTTCCCGAAGTTGGCGGCGATGCAGCATTATATTTCGATCCATTAAATATCGACGATATAGCCTCAAAAATAATTACTGCTTTAGATTCCAAAGGATTAAAAGAAAAATCGTTAGCGCAATCTAAAAAATTCTCCTGGGAAAAAACTGCTTCAAATACATTGAAAGTTTATGAAGAACTGGTTTAGAAAATATCAGTCGATTCTATCAGTATCCGTTATTTCAGTTTTGACAGCATTTGTTTATCGCAACTCTTTTACATCGCCGTTTTTTCAAGATGATAAGTTTCACCTTAGCTTAGTGGCAAGAGGGAATCCTTGGGAGATAATTCCTAATTTTCCATACAGACCAATCTCTATCCAATTTTTCTATACGTTAGGGCATATTTTATTTAATAATAACGTTTTTGGATATCACTTAATATTATTTCTTGCATTTGTAATCACTCTTTGGTTTATATATAAAATATCGCAATATTTTTTCGACAATCCGTTAAAGGTTTTCGTTTCAACATTTATTTATGCTTTAAATGTCTCTATATTCGCCAATTTTTATTGGATAGCGGTTTCCTATTTTGTTTTCGCTGCGCTCTTTATTTTTTCCGCACTATATTTTTATCTGAGAAATAAGAAAAAATCCGCCATCTCAATTGCTCTTTTTATATTAGCCCTATTAAGTAACGAAATAGCTCTTATTTTTCCGGTGATATTAGTTGCATACTGGTTTTTTTATCGAGATCAAAAGTTGATCAAAGCAATTCCATATTTTGTTCTTTCTATGATTTTTTTGATATTTCGTTACACGGTAGTTGGTTTGCCTAAATCCAGTGACTATCAGATTGTTGTTAATTTACAGATATTCGAGACCTTGCGGTGGTACTTTTTAAGGGGATCCAACTTACCTGAGGGAGTTAATCGATCACAAGGTTTTTCAATTTTATTAATGTGGACGCTAAATATGGGGATATTAGTTTTTTCGATGGTGCGATCAAAGTTTCAAGAATTTAAAATGGCACTTTTTTCGATCATCTGGTTTGTGATCGGTGCGCTACCGTTCTTTTTCTTACCTAATCACATGTCATCTTATTATTTAACAATCTCGTTATTGGGAGTAAGTATGTTTATATCCAATTATCTAGAAAATAAGAAATTGATTGTCATTTTTTGTCTAACTTATTTATTGCTTACTATATTTGGACTCAATTTTCTTTCCCAGACTCATTGGATAATATTGAAAAATACCGGTCCCATCGGGAAATTTTAATATCTCTTTGTAATTACTCTCAATATAAACTTTAAGTTTTTTAGGGGAGTAGCATATTTCTTTTACTCGAAAACAGTCATTATAAAAAATAAAATTCGGTTGTTCCTGTTGAAGCCCAGATATTATTCTCTCTTGATTACCAGGATAATCCATGGTCCAAGGTGTTGACGGAGCAAAAAAATTTCCGGCTGGTAACGAATTAGTTAGATAATAGTATTGGTCCCAAGTATTTACAAATAATGTCTTTTTATTGGTTATATAAGACTGAATAGTTTGCGCTTGATTCAAAATAGTAATATCCCAAAAACGAGGGGGTTGGTGCCAAGATATTAGGACGAATTTTAAAAAGTATAAAATAAAAATTAAATAAAATATCAAAGACCAAGATATTTCACTAAGTGCAATCGCTAAGAATGGTAGTGCCGGCTGTAAATGAAAATATTCAAAACGTGTAAAAACTCCTAGACTGGCAGTCAATAATAAAATCAGAAGAGTTATCTGTCGCTTCACGACAAGTCTAATCATAGTTGGGATGTATAGTATGGAAACCATAATAAGTTGGCCTAGAGTCGGGAATTGAAACTGGAGAGGATGTTTTGGGTGGAAAAACAGAATATAGTCGACGGCGCTTGTCCAAAAGTAGTGGATGTTATTGTTCCAAATAAGGTAGGCAGATAGAACTAAAAGAAAGATTGTAATTCCATAAACCACTTGAACTATCTGTTTAAATGGGGCCTGTTTAATTAGGAGTAATATCGATCCGAAAATAAAATAGCTGGCAGTTTGCTTAATAAGAAGAGAAAATCCCAAGCACAAGCCCAAAAGAAAATATTTTTTGGTTATCAAGAAGTGGTAACTAAGCAGAAAGAACGGAATTAACAGGTGGTCAACCCAAATTCCATTTCCCTCAAAAAAAATTTGCAACGGAACATAGATTATTACCACTTTCCAATTCTTCTTAGAAATTAGCCAAAGTAGGTAATCTGAAAGGGCAATAATTATGTAGGTAAGTATTTGAAGATTATAAGTGGAAATCCCAACAAATTTATAAAAATTTGTTAAAAGCTCCCAGTAAAGTGGGGGATAAATGACAAAAATATCTCGATAGTACAAAAGGCCGTGAATATTCAGATATGGCCAAGTAAGATTTTCCGGCCAAGGTATAAACTGCAGGTTGGCAAGTAGTAGAATATGAAGTGTGATAATTAATAGGACTTTCTTCACCAAAACTATTTTAGCATCGATAGTAATTTTTTCTGTAGCTCTATTTTTTAGAACCTATCGCTTATCTGAATTAGCAAGTATTAATTATGACGAATCAAGAGATTTTATAGCCGAACGTCAAATAATTCTTCAGAAGAAATTAACACTAATTGGACCAGAAACAACGGTTGGGGGAAAAACTTTTTACTTTGGTACGCTTCATTATTATTTAATGGCCCCGGCACTACTCATCGCCAGATACAATCCATTAGGCCCGATTTATTGGACAGCAATTTTGGGTGTACTTACTGCAGTAACAATATATTTTATCTCCCGAAATCTGTTTTCCGGATTGTTTTATGCTGTTTTTCCGTTGGCAATTATCTATAATCGAGGTGCATGGAACCCAAATACAATTCCTCTATTTGTGGCACTGGCAATCTTGTTTTTGTCCAGAAGGAAATATATTCTTTGCGGTCTATTTTTAGGGTTAGCAGTCCAATTACATTTTACAGCAGGTTTAGCTTTTCTATTATTGCTACCTTTCGCATTTATTAACAAAGGGGGGTTAAAAACCGCAATTAAGCTAACCTTTGGCCTAGTTTTGGGAATTTCACCATTAATTTTCTTTGATTTGCGTCACAACTTTTTAAATTTTAAAAGCATCTTTGGTGCATTCCAGATGACTGCTTCGTCAGGGCGCGGTCTTTATTGGCATTATTTACTTTGGTCGTTACCGATTTTATCGATTGCGGTTTCACGAATTCCGAAGAAGGTAGCTATTATATTAATTCTACTGAGCGCTGGTATTAGTCTTTTTTGGATTGTTAGAGAAAAACCAATAACGACACAGAATCCAGTGACTATCGAAAAGATATCACGAATAATTTCGGACGATCAAAAAAATTCCAATTTAAATTTTAACGTCGCCTCATTAGTTGATCCTGATGCTAGGGCTACTAGCTATAGATATTTTTTGGGACTTCAAGGAGTTTCGCCATTAGGTATTGGAGAATATTCTGTTGCCGATCACATATACGTAGTCACTTTTGATGACCCGAAGAAAGTTCTATATAATAAAATTTATGAGGTGTATGCCTTTGCACCTAAAAGAGTTTCTAAAATTTGGCAGGTCTCAGGAGAAAATATTTATCGGTTAGAAAGAAAATGAAAAAAAGTTTTTTTATTTCTATTTTTCTATTCGTTTTGTTTTTTTCAATACCACCGGCAGTCAAAGCGGTAGAGATATCTCAAAACAAATTCGTTACTTTAATCTATCCAGTTCGCGCGCGATCACTTTGGGTTAATCAACAATTAACTCAATTAAATAATACTTTAAGTTCTCTCTCCAGTAAAAAATTACCTTCGACCTGGTTATGGCAATATGATGCCTTAAACGATAAAGAATTAGTTTCCAATTTAATGTCAAAATGTTATCAATGTGAGAATGGCTTATTTTTGGAGGTAAGTGAAAATTTAGCGACCAATTCAAATGTCTCTTATAAAATCGCTGTTGGTGATTGGGCTAGACCAGACAAGATTTTTTTAAGTGGATACAACCTATTAGAGCGCGAACGGTTAATTGACACGGCCTTTAGAAGATTTTTTGATATTTTTGGAAAATATCCCCAGTCAGTGGGCGTTTGGTACATTGATCCATACTCACTTAGCTATATTCAAGAAAAATATCACGTCACCTCGCATGTTGGGGTATCAGACCAATTTGATACTGACGCTCAAAGATATTGGGGAAGATATTGGGGATTTCCCTATTATCCAAGTAAATATAACATCCAGGAACCGGCCAATTCATTGAAAACTAAGCTCAACTTGGTGGAATTGCAATGGTCACAACGTGCCGCTAGTGACAGTTACGGGTCGGGGGTGTCTTTTTCTCAACACAGCATGCAGGCTAATGATTATTTTGGGATTAAAAAAGACACCAATTATTTTACTAATGTTGCCAGTCAATATTTAGATAACCCCAAAAACTTATATGGTCAGGTTACAATTGGATTAGAAGTAGGGCAGGAACTTTATTCGTTTGAAAATGAACACGAAAAACAGCTGTCTTGGATTTATCATCGCCTTAACTCTGGAACAGTTTCTGTGGTTACTATGTCTGATTTTGCTCAGTGGTATAAAAAAACTTTTCCTTCACTCTCTCCAGTTATTTATCTTCAGGACGAAAACACCACTTGGGTGTCATCACCATGTTATCGAGTGGGAATAAATCGTAAAAACTACGGAAATATCTTTGACCTTCGTTCGTATCAAAATAATATTTCACCAGACTACTTACCTATCGATTCATCCCCATTTATTAACCGAGAAATAGAGGCCGTGATGAGTACCCTAAAAAAGGAGTCTCCAGTGATTGTAGGAACAACCTCAGGATTATTTAATTTACAGAACTTTAGTGTTGGGCATAAATATTTTGATTTTTCAGGATCGTGCAACTCATTATCTAAACCAGTCTATAACAATTTTCAAATATTTCTGGAAAGACTAAAAATCGGGTTTTTAGAAAAACTATCCGTTTTAAAATTTTCGATAGTCAATGGAAATTATATATTTGGCGTCCAAGTTAGTCCCACTAATTTGGTTGGTTTCTGGCAAAATAAAGGTGTCGGAGTTTTCGATTTCCCTTTTCAAACTTTAGCTAAATTTCAAAGTATTGAAACAAAAATACGATATCTTGAATGACACTCGGGATTAATGCCAACGAAGCTAATCTTCTCCACCGTGTGGGGATAGGACAATATGCTTTTGAACTGCTAAGCTATCTTTACGCGATTAATAAGCGACCAGCGACTAAAGTTTATCTCCAAAATAAACCATTGGATGACTTTCCCGGGGAAGAAAAAGATTGGACTTATGAGATTTTTGGTCCAAATAAACTCTGGACCCTGACTGGCTTGCAAATAAGGTTGATTTTAGAAAAAGCTGCTGGAAATTGCCCAGATGTATTTTTTACGTTAACTCATTATGCGCCATTATATATGCCAACTCCTTCAGTGATTGCTGTCATGGATCTCTCCTTTGAACGTTTCAAGCAATATTTTAAGCCTGCGGACTATTACCAATTGAAATATTGGACAAAAATTTCGGTTCAAAATGCCGCTCGAGTGCTGACTATCTCTGAGTTTTCGAAGACAGACCTTTGTGAACTTTATGATGTTGATCCTAAAAAAATAGTTGTTACCCACTTAGGATATGACACCAAAAGATTTAATCCTCAAATTAAAGGCCAATTAATTGCCGGAATTTTGGATAAATATAAGATTCCCGGAGACTATTTGCTATTCTTGGGTACCGTTCAACCAAAAAAGAATTTAAAAAGACTAATCGAGGCGTTCAATCGTTTGTCAAACAAGAAATTACAACTGGTGGTGGTGGGAATGATTAATGAGGGCCGTGGCGGTTGGTTATATCAAGATGTTTTTGATCTAGTTAAAACCCTAAAACTAGAAAACAGAGTCATATTTACCGGATATGTTCCTGATGAGGAAGTGCCAAGCTTAATGATCGGAGCAAAAGCTTACATTTTGCCAAGTCTATATGAAGGGTTTGGCATACCTGCAATCGAGGCTATTGCCATGGGCGTTCCGACTGTCGTTTCTCGAGTTTCGAGCCTACCAGAAATTTGTGGTCCAGCTGCTTCCTATATTAACGATCCATATGATGTAGATTCAATCGAAGTAGCTTTGTTTGATGTTTTATCCCTTAAAAAAGTCGATCTCGAGAAGCGGATGAAACTTGGTTTCGAGTGGGTGAAAAGGTATAATTGGGCCAATACTGCCAGAGAGACTCTGGAAGTGCTATATGACGCTGTTTCACGATAAATACGGACAGGTTCTGCCTCTTTCCAAAGCAGGACCAAAGATTGTCACTCGGTTACAAAATTATCTTCTAGATTTTGAACTGTTGGTGCTCACAATCATAGGAAATATTCCCCTGCACACAATTCGCACCCTGACTTACAAGTTTTTTGGGTTAAGAATCGGCAAGGGGAGTCATATTCATATGTGGGCTCGATTTTACGATCCAAGCAATATCGAGATAGGGCAGGATACATTAGTTGGTGACAATGCATTTTTGGATGGCAGAGACTCACTTTTAATCGGTAACCATGTCGACATTGCTTCTCAAGTGTTAATTTATAATTCCCAGCATGACGTGAATTCACTTGGATTTGAGGCTACCACTGCCCCAGTGGAAATTGGAGATTATGTTTTTATTGGTCCGCGGGCAATTATCTTACCTGGGGTAAAAATTGGTCGAGGTGCTGTGATTGCAGCTGGAGCAGTAGTTACTAAAGATGTGGCAGAATTTTCCGTGGTTGCAGGTATTCCTGCTGAAAAAATCAGTGAGAGAAAAAATAAGGATCCACAATATATATTAGGCAGAGCTAGACTGTTTCAATAATGCAAAAAATAATTCGCTGGTACGACCAAAATATTCTTTCGTTCTTGGCTACGTTTCTTTTAGTGTTTATTCCACTCTATCCTAAGTGGCCGCTGTTTGATGTCATTCCGGGATATATCGTTCGAGCACGATTAGAGGATCTTTTTATTGCCATGACGATTGTTATCTATTTCGTGCAATTTATCCGGCGAAAAGTGCAAATTCAGTGGAATCTAGTGAGTGTCGGACTAATTACCTATCTGGTAGTTGGTTTTCTCTCAGTTCTTACTTCAATCTTTATTATTCAAACTGTTCCACTTGAATTTTTACACGCTGGAAAAACACTTTTACACTGGTTTAGAAGAATAGAATATTTTTCTCTTTTCTTCATTGCATTTGGAGCGATTAATTCCAACAGAAAATTACGAATCATCGTAATCATGTTCTTTTTAACCCTTCTGGGGATCGTGATCTATGGTTATGGACAGAAATATCTCTATTGGCCAGCGTTTTCCACTATGAATAGAGAATTTAGCAAGGGTTGGTGGCTTTATCTCACCGAACATGCACGAGTTTTATCAACATCCGGAGGTCACTATGATTTGGCTGGGTATTTAGTTATTGCCCTAAGTTTGTGTTGGAGTTTCTTTTTTGGAGTCAAAAAATTATTACCTAAAATTGCCTTGGGAGTTCTATTGTTGAGTGCTTTTTGGCTCCTGATTTTAACCGCGTCCAGAATGTCATTTGTAGGGTATATCATCGGTCTTTCGATTGTAGTGCTTCTTTGGACGTTCAAAAAAGGAATTACTTGGGGGTTATCCCGGTGGTTTATCGCAGTATTTTTAAGCTTATTCTTGATGCTTTCGTTTGGCGATTTATCTGATCGCTTTTTACATTTATTACGTATACCGGAAAGGTTTTCTGGTTTACGAGATGTCGTTCTTAAGCCACAAGTAGCCCCGCCATCAAAGAATTCGGCGTTTTTAGAAAATAATATTGCAGCTGTTACCAGTAAATCAGACCAGCCGCCGACTCCAATAGGGAAGCCATCAGGGGCAAGTGGTCAACCGTCTGACATTAACCAAAATGCCGAGCCGTCTGACATTAACCAAAATGCCGAGCCGTTACTTATTCCCACAAAAACAGCTAGCGGATCAACTGTGTTGGTGGAAAAAACCCGCACATATTCTCAGAATGCAGTCCTATATGACCTTTCCACCGGGATAAGATTAGATGCCACTTGGCCACGAGCAATCGCTGGATTTAAGGCAGATCCTATCCTAGGATCGGGGTACGCCACATTAACAAAAGCCACTAAATTTGAGTTCACAGAAGCCGAGTCCACTGATAATGATTTCCTGCGGGCGCTTGGTGAAACTGGTTTATTAGGCTTTATCACCTTTTTTGGAACGATTAGTGTCATGATTTGGGTCGCATTTAAGTCCTTATCGGGGATAAGAGATAGTTTCTTATTTTCACTTGTTGCTGGATTCGTTGGGTTGACAGTTGGATTATTAGTTAATAGTCTCTTAATTGATATTTTTGAAGCTAGCAAGGTAGCATATGTTTTTTGGGGTGTTTCCGGATTCACAATGGCAGGAATATATCTAAATCGCGACAGAATTAAAGCTGATTACGAACCACTGCGGATAATTATCCCTTGGCAGTCGTGGCTGCAAAAAGTAAAAAATGAGCTTCGCACTGATCGCCCCTGGATAATTTTGGTGGCTATTTTTGCTTTTTGTCTGCACACATACAAGTTAGATTCGCCAATTGCTGATTGGCATTCTTGGAGGCAAGCAGATACCTCGGCAGTAACAAGGAACTACATTAAAAATAGCCAAATTAATTGGTTATATCCCGTTTACGATGATCTGTCGTCTATCGCTTCTGGTAAACCAAATCCAAAGGGTTTGCGGTTTGTCGAGTTTCCGATTTATAACGCCATGACAGTAACTTTAAAAAAGATCGTCCCTGAATTGTCAGTAGAGGCAGCTGGACACGCAACATCAGCCATCGCTACAAGCTTGTCGTTAATTTTCATTTTCTTAATTTGTCGACGATTAGTTAGCCGGAGGGCTGGTTATTTGTCAGCGCTGGTTTTTGCAGTGATGCCATATAACATTTTCTATGGCCGAGCAATCTTACCAGACCCAACGATGGTAATGTTTTCCTTGGGATCAATTTGTTTTTTATTTTCTCATCTAGAAAGTAAAAAAAGACGACCACTAATTCTTGGGGTAGTTTTCGCTGCAATGGCTTTATTAGTTAAACCAAATGCGGCCTTTTTGCTTCTTCCGATTGTTTATATAATTATTCGTCAATTTGGGTGGAACATAAAAAAGATTCTTGCCATCGGTTTAGTTTTTGCAATTGCTGTTATTCCGCTTTTTCTTTGGCGTGTTTGGATCAGTCATTTTCCCGAGGGTGTTCCTGCATCCGATTGGCTACTAAATGGTGATGGGATTAGATTTAAAGGGGCATTTTGGTATTGGTTATTTGCCGATCGGATAGGAAGATTGATGTTGGGTTATTGGGGATTAGGATTCCTAGTTTTGGGGTTGATACGAAAATCGGAAGGAAAATTCTCCTATTTCCCTGTTCTATTTTTTCTTTCCAGTCTAGTTTATTTAGTTGTTATTGCCACCGGAAATGTCCGCCATGATTATTATCAAATTCTCCTAACTCCCTCACTGGCTATTTTAGTCGGTTTAGGTTTGGATTGGCTTTGGAATAAAAATTCTCAATTTAACCTTTGGGTGGGTCGATTTCTGTCAATTGTTGGCATGTTGTTTATGGTGGGATTTGGTTGGTATTTTATTCGTGACTTTTATAACATTAATCATCCGGAAATAGTTGAAGCGGGGAGAGAAATGGAAAAAGCTAGTCACTACAAAGCGCTCGTAATTGCACCATATGATGGAGATACCGCCTTTCTATATCAAACTAACCGACAGGGGTGGCCAATTATGCAGGGTTCCATTGACGATATGATAAAACTCGGAGCAGACTACTATGTTTCGGTTAAATTTGACCAATTAACGAAAGACTTAATTGAAGAAGCTCAAAAAACTAAGAAGCCGCTAAAAGGTTATAAAATAATTAAATTAACTCCCACCTATACCATTATCCAACTAGTCCCCGACAAGGCGTTACCTAAAGACTAGTATGAAGATATTAATGTTTACTCCTTATGTTCCGTATCCTCCAAATTCTGGTGGACAAACAAGAACATTTAATTTAATTAAAAATCTTTCAAAAAAGCATGATATTACTTCTTTTTGTTTTCTTCGCACTGATCAGGTTGAACCGGATCTAACAGAATTAAAAAAATATTGCAAAAAAATAAAAATTTTTAGACGAAAAAAAGCTTGGAATTCACCAGGAAAAATTCTAAAAACAGGAATTTCGAAATATCCATATTTAGTAAACATGTACAACTATTCTTCGGTAAAGGATGAGATTACAAAGGAGTTGAAAGACTATCCCTACGATTTAATCCATGTGGAAACCTATTATATTATGCCCAATCTTCCAGACGTAAAAATTCCCGTTTTGTTGGCTGAACAAACAATCGAGTACCTTGTTTATAAGCATTTTGCCGAGACAACTAAACTTTGGCCCATTAAGCCACTGTTAGAAATTGATGTTATGAAACATAAAAAATGGGAAAAATATTATTGGGAGAAAGCAAAGAAAGTAGCGGCGATGTCGGAAGCAGACAAACAAAAAATGTTGGATATCGCCCCAAACCTTGATGCAGATATTGTCCCAAACGGAATCGATGTGGAATATTTTAATCAAAAAATTGTTAAAACGAGAGAGAAAAACACAATACTTTTTGTCGGAAACTTTAATTGGTTACAAAATAGGGAGGCGGTTGATGTGCTAGTAAAAGAAGTATGGCCGTTAATTAAACAAGCTAATCCCGCTGTTAAACTTTGGATTGTTGGAAGAAGTCCGACGGACTCAATTCGATCAATGGCGTCAGATGACATTACCATCTCAGACGATTTAGATGATATTAGATTGGCGTACCAAAAGTCTACCCTTTTATTAGCTCCAATTTTTGGCGGTGGGGGAACAAGATACAAAATTTTGGAAGCAATGGCTTCTGGACTTCCTGTTGTGACAACTCACATCGGGATCGAGGGAATTGGGGCAGAAAATGGAGTTCATGCTCTCGTGAGCGATAAGGCTTCAGAACTTGCAAATCTCGCTATCGAAATTTTCAATAATGCTAAAAAAGCAGAAAAGATATCGATTGCGGCTAAAAAGTTAGTCGATGAGAATTTTTCTTGGACAAAAATCTCATCAAAATTAGAAGAAATCTATGAAGAAACAGCCAAGAGTTAAACTATCAATAATCATTTTAAACTTCAACACAGAAGATTTGCTTAAGGACTGTCTGTCGTCCTTACCCGTTAATGATCAATTCGAAACAATCGTGGTGGATAATGGCAGCACTGACGATTCCGTAAACATGGTGGAAGCTAAATTTCCGGACGTAAAACTAATAAAAAGCAAAAATAATTTGGGCTATACTCGGGGAAATAACCTGGCTCGTAATGTGGTAGCTGGAGAATGTGTACTTTTTCTTAACTCAGACACAACTGTGGATCGAGGGACACTAGAAGCGATGGTAAATTTAATGGATGAAGACAAAACCATTGGTATCTCCACCTGTTTAACTTTGCTTCCGGATGGAAAACTTTATTACGCATGTCACAGGGGATTTCCTACGCCGTGGAACTCTTTGTGTTACTTCTCTGGATTGGCCAAATTATTTCCCAAGAGTAAATTATTTGCTGGTTACACTGCTTCATATCTTCCCCTGGACACAATTCATGAAATTGATGCTTGTTCAGGGACCTTCCTTTTGATTCAAAAGAAATTGTTAGACCAAATTAATTGGTTTGATGAAGACTATTTTTCGTATGGGGAAGACTTAGAAATGTGCTATTCGGTAAAGCAATTGGGATACAAAATTGTTTTTAATCCAAAAGTAAAGATTACACACTATTGGGGAGCCAGTAGCGGTTTAAAAAGTTCATCCAAAACGGTAAGTAATGCGACGGGAGAAATAAAACAAAAATGGAATAAGGCCAGATATGAAGCGATGAAAATTTTTTATCAAAAGCATTTTCAACAAAAGCATTCATTTCTATTTAATCAATTGGTTCTTCTGGGGATACGAGGAATAATGTATTTACGCTCCAGAGTTGACTAACATGAGAATTGTAATCGATGCCAGATTTTGGGGTCCGAAACATTCTGGTTTGGGAATATATACCAAAAATTTAGTACTAAATTTAGCTAGTCTGGACTCGTCTAACACCTATATCTTGCTCGTTACTGACAAAATTGAGGAAAAGCTACCGGAAAATTTTTCCACTAAAATCGTGCCCATTCAGGCATATTCATTAGCTGAACAGATAGTCTTGCCTTGGATTCTTTATTCTCTGCAAGCAGATATTGTCCACTTTCCTTCCATAAATGTTCCAATATTTTTTTGGGGGAGTTATGTTGTTACTGTCCATGATCTCATCAAACATTATTCTCGGGGCATGGCAACAACGACCCATAACCCGCTTTTTTACTGGTTTAAATATATCGGATATTTAGTTGTTTTTAATTGGGTTTGTTATTGGGCAAGACATATTATTGTCCCCTCAAATGATGTTAAACAGCAGTTAATTAAAAAATGCCGAGTTTCTGATTCCAGAATTACAGTTACGTACGAAGCGGCTAATTTATCTAAAATCAGTGATAGGAAAACGTTTAAGCAGGCATTTGAACTACCAGAGAAATACGCAGTTTATACCGGCAATGCCTATCCTCATAAGAATTTGGAACGATTAATTTCGTCTTGGAAAGAAATTTTTGAAAAAAGCGGAACCGTCCTTTTTATCTGTAGCGGCCGGTCAGTTTTTGCCACCAAAATTGAAAGTTTAATCGAAAACTTAAACGCTGGTGCTTATATTAAATTTTTGGGTTCGGCTTCCGATCAAGATTTAAGAATTTTATATAGTCGGGCCACTGTTTATGTTTTCCCGTCACTTTTAGAAGGTTTTGGCTTACCGGGCCTTGACGCTATGGAATTTGGATTGCCTGTAGTGTGTTCTGATATTCCAGTGTTGCATGAAGTTTATGGTGAGGCGGCTTATTACTTTAATCCAAAGGATACACATGATATTGCCGATAAAGTTTTATTTATAGTTAATGATCTTAAAACCAGAAAAATGTTGATCGAAAAGGGGTATAAACAAAATAAAAAGTATTCTTGGAGTAAAATGTCAGCGGAAACACTACGAATATATGAAAATTGCTTTCGTTTACGACAGAGTCAATAAGTGGGGAGGGGCAGAAAGAGTGTTGTTGGCTCTTCATAAAATTTGGCCGCAAGCTCCACTTTATACTTCAGTACATAATTCTAAAACGGCTCCATGGGCTAAAGTTTTTGATGTGAGGACTTCTTTTATCCAAAATTTACCAGTGCCAAAAAATGCACATGAAAATTACCCATTTCTAATGGGAATAGCTTTTGAATCATTCGATTTTAGCGAGTTCGATGTGGTTATTTCGATTACTTCTGAATTTGCAAAATCAATTAGAACGTTGCCTAAGACTATCCACGTGTGCTATTGTTTAACCCCAACAGGCTATCTTTGGTCGGGATATGAACAATATTTTTCTGGAAAAGGGGAACTATTCAGGAAATTAACTAAGCCGTTAATTAATTATCTTCGTTGGTACGATTTAATCGTTGCTCAAAGGCCAGATTATTTTTTAGGTATTTCGGAAGCTGTTAGACAGAGAATCCAACAATATTATTCTCGTGACAGTAAAATTATATATCCACCTGTTTCAATTAGCTCTCGACCTAAGAATTCTAAATCTAATAATTACTTCTTAATTGTCTCGCGGTTAGTGCCCAATAAAAAACTGGAATTTGCGATTGAAGCGTTTAACAAATTAGGATGGCAGTTAAAAATTGTGGGCGAAGGAAAAGATTTCAAACGACTTAAATCACTGGCCAAGCCTAATGTTGAGTTTCTAGGAAGTTTGACACAACCTGATTTGGAGTCATATTATGAACATTGCCAATGTTTAATTGTTCCGGCAGAGGAAGACTTTGGAATTGTGTCGGTCGAAGCACAGAGTTTTGGAAAACCAGTGGTCGCTTTTGCTGGTGGAGGTGCACTAGAAACGGTAATCGAAAATAAAACAGGTTGGTATTTTGAACAAAGATCTGCAAAATCGTTATATAATGTTTTGAAATCAATTAATATTGACGATATTAATCCGGAAGATTGCCGAGAAAATGCAAAACGATTTAGTGAAGATAAATTTTGCCGGGAGATAAAAAAATATATTGATAAACTTTTAATTTAAAGATGTTTTACGAACCAATTAAGCGATTAATGGATATTGTAACTGCGGTTGCTGTTGCCATCGTTTTTTCTCCAATCATAATTTTAACTGGAATTGCCATTAAACTCGATTCTCCTGGTCCAGCGATCTATAAACAAAATCGAGTGGGCAAAGATGGTAAGATTTTTGAATTACTAAAATTTCGCTCGATGGTTTCCGAAGCAGATAGTTTCTTGCTTAATAATCCCAAATTCTTAAAAAAATTTAAAAATCCATCAGGATGGAAAGGTGGAGATGCTAGTGAGGACCCAAGAATCACTCGGGTGGGAAGATTCATTCGAAAATATACATTCGATGAATTACCGCAATTGTGGAATGTTTTAGTTGGCGATATGAGTATTGTTGGACCACGAGCATATAGAAACGATGTCTTGGGAAATGAAGTCGAGGAACAATTAAAATTTTTTCCTCATCTACGTGATAAAGTTAAATTAGCGTTGTCAATAAAGCCCGGATTAAGTGGCCCGTGGCAAGTTTCGGGGAGAAATAAATTATCTTGGGAACAAAGGGTGGAATTAGATGCGAAATACGCTCAACAAAAGTCAATTATTAACGACATATTAATTCTTCTTAAAACCCCCTTTGTAATGTTGAATCGTTGGTAAAAAGCGGGTACAATGATTGTCATGGAAAAGATTAATGTTGTAGACTCACAAAATACCTCTACTAATGTCACTGATCTTCCTCAAAACAAGATTGTTACTCCTCTCGAAGTTCCAAGTGACAAAGCTGTAATGCCTGGCAAATCTCATAAAAATTTACGAGTTGTTGCCATCTCAACATTAATAATTCTAGTTCTAGTGTTGGCCATAGGTTTTGTTTTTATATATCTTCCAGTGATGAAATTAGTTAGTTCTGCCAAAACCTTGCAAGCATCGGCAAAAGTGACCTATGGATATATTAAAGACCAAGACATCGCTAAAGTTGAAGAATCAATTCAAAAATTAAAAAGTGATCTCAATCAGGTGAAAACGGATTTTGCTGTGTTGGCTTGGACGAAAAATATTCCTTTTGTTGGGTCATATACTTCCGACGGGCAACACTTATTAAGTGCCGCCGATCATGGACTTAAGGCTAGTGACATCGCTGTAAAGGCGATTCTTCCATATACTGACCTGCTTGGTTTAAAAGGCAAAAGCACTTTTTCTGGTGGCACCACCGAAGACAGGATTGTAAAGGCAGTTGAAACATTGGATAAAGTTACCCCCCAGATCGATGAAATTTCCGCGGAATTGGACGCTGTTAAAAAAGAGGTCGATTATATTGACCCTAATCGCTATCCAGAAACGTTTAATGGACGGGCAATTCGTTCACAAGTTCAAGAGGGTAAGAAAATATTAACTGCTGTCGACAGTTTTCTTTTCGAAGCCAGACCGATGGTGAAAAAAATTGGTAGCCTTTTGGGAGTTAATAAAAATAATGAAGCTAAATATATTATTCTTTTCCAGAACGACAAAGAATTACGCCCGACTGGCGGATTTATCACTGCCTATGCCGTTTTTCGTGTGGAAAAAGGGAAAATTCATTTGGAAGCATCGGATGATATCTATAAGTTGGATGACACTGTCACAAAAAAAGTCACTCCCCCCAGTCCAATTTCAAAATATCTAAATGTTTTTGGGTGGAGACTGCGTGATTCAAATTTTTCGCCAGACTTTAATTCTTCCATGAAAGTTTTTGAGGATCTATATGGTTCTTCAACTCAGAAAAAAACTATCGATGGGATTATTGCCGTCGATACCCACGTTTTAGTTAAACTTCTTGATGTTGTGGGCCCAATTCAAGCATACAGCACAACTTTTACCACCAAGAAAGTTCCTCAATGTGATTGTCCAATGATTATCTATGAATTAGAAAAATATGCTGATGAGCCAAAGGGATACGAACGGGGTAGCCGCAAAGACATTATTGGAGTCCTGTTGTCTGAAGTGCTTCGGAAAACCTTGACTTCTCCCAAGACACTTTTAGGAAACTTAGTGCCAGCCATGATGGACGAAATTAAACAAAAGCATACCCTTTTCTATTTTAAGGACGCGGACGCTCAGCAGGGGATGGAAGCACTAAATTTTGCAGGGAGAATTAAGGTGGCACCGGCAAATTTTGACTATTTGCACGTTAATGATGCCAACCTTGGTGGTGCCAAGTCAAATCTTTATATTAAATCAAAAGTTACCTTGACAGTTGATAAGGCGGCTGGCAAAAATACTAATAATCTAGTTTTAGAATATCAGCATCCAAGAGCTCCCGACAACTGTTCGTTGGAACGAAAGGAAGGCCTTTGTCTTTCTGGAATCTATCGGGATTATGTCCGAGTCTATTTGCCATTGGGTTCAGTTCTAGTTGAGTCGAGAGGTTTCGAGAATCATAGCACTACCTTTGATGATTTGGGACACACTGTGGTTGATGGTTTTTTCACCGTGACTCCATTAGCTTTGGCGAAAATTCAGATTAAATATACGACCCCCGTGAGTTTTAACGGTTCATATAAACTACTTTTGCAAAAACAACCCGGAACAGAAGCCAATCATTACAAAATAACTGTTAATGGACAAGTCAAAGAATTGGATTTATTGGAAGATACCGAGGTGGAAATTAAGTGAAATCTAGGACCGAAAAAGTTTGTGCAGTCATCTTAAAGAGACTTAATGTTGGTGAGTCCGATAAGCTAATTACCGCTTTTAGCTCCACTCGTGGAAAGATAAGTTTTCGAGCCAAAGGTGTGAGAAGAATCAACTCTCGGCGCTCGCCCCATTTAGAAATTTTTAATGAGGTTAGTTTAGAACTTTATTTGGCCGGAACAATGCCAATTTTATCTGAAGCTCAATCTAAGCAAGTATTTGCAAGTCTTCGTTCCAAAATGGAAATTGTCAGTTTGTCATATTATCTAATCGAAGTTATCGATCGTTTGGTGCCAGAAAATGAAAGCTATCCAAGATTTTACGATCGTTTTGTAGAAACATTGGTAAAACTTGACCATCTTGCTCGCGAGAGCGATGATCAAGGAATGGCCCAAAAGATGATTAAACAGTGTGTAGCCGAACTTTTGTGGACTTTAGGTTATCTTCCTTGGGGTAAACTGCCCGCTCAAGGCTTAACTAGTTTTGTTGAAGAAGTGGTGGAACACCGGGTGCAAAGCAGAAGGTTTCTGGAAGACGCTGCGAGCACATAAAAAATATCATATAATGCACATATGGAAAATTTGATGGAGAAGTTAGTAGCATTGTGTAAACGTCGGGGATTTGTTTTTCCTACTTCTGAAATCTATGGTGGATTGGTTTCATCCTATGATTACGGTCCAACAGGTTCCGTTCTCTTGAGAAACATTCGTAATTTATGGTGGAGAGAATTTGTTGAAAGCCGGGCTGATATGGTGGGACTCGACTCGCAAATAGTTTTGCACCCACGCACTTGGGAAGCCTCAGGACACGTCCAAAATTTTTCTGAACCATTAGTTGAAGACACTGTAACTCATAAAAGATATCGTTTAGATCACCTTATTCCCGACTCAGAAAACATGACCTTAGAAGAGATGAAGCAATTTGTCAGAGTTAATGAACTTAAAAGTCCTGACGGTAATGAACTTTCACAACCCAAGGCGTTTAATTTATTGTTTAAAACAAGTATTGGTGCTGTGGAGGGGGAAAAATCAGATGTATATTTGCGAGGTGAAACAGCTCAGGGGATTTTTTCTAATTTTCGAAATATTGTGGACTCTTCAAGGGTAAAACTCCCTTTTGGGGTTGGACAAATTGGAAAGAGTTTTCGTAATGAAATTACCACCGGACAGTTTGTTTTTCGAACACTGGAGTTCGAACAAGCAGAAATAGAATATTTTTTCGACCCGGAAAAAACGTCCTGGGAACCATTAATGGATTCCTGGAAAAAATCTATGTGGGATTTTGCAGTTAAAACGCTGGGGATTGGTGAGGAAAATCTTAGATGGCGCAGACATTCTGATAAGGAAAGGAGTCATTATAGTCGGGACACGTATGATCTTGATTTTAAGTTTCCATTCGGGTGGAAAGAACTTTGGGGGGTAGCATATCGGACAGATTATGACTTAAAACAGCATTCTCAATTTTCTGGTCAAGATATGAACTATCGTGACCCAGACGACGGTCGAATTTTTGTGCCTCATGTCATCGAGCCTGCAGTGGGAATAAACCGCCTATTTTTTATGATATTGTCAGACGCTTATTACGAAGACGAACAAAGGGTGGTTTTACGGTTTAAACCTAACATTGCTCCAGTGCAGGTGGCAGTTTTTCCACTGGTTAGAAATAAGCCAGAAATTGTCAATCAAGCACGAGAAGTTTTTGAATCACTTAGACAGTCAAATTTGAGAGTGGATTGGGATGAAAGAGGGAACATTGGTAAGCGATATCTTTCTCAAGACGAAATAGGTACCCCATGGTGCGTGACGATCGACTATCAAACATTGGAAGATGAAACAGTCACTGTGCGCGATCGAGATACCGCTTTACAAGAGAGAGTTAATGTTGCTATTCTTAAAGAATACTTTAGAAAAAAGTTAGATGAATAAAAAAACTCTGCCTGTTTTTTTTGGAGTCGTCGTTCTATTAGTGGTTGGCATCGGATTAATTATCTTTCAAAAATCACAAGTTAAAGCTCCAGTGACCAAACCTGCTGCAAATGGTGACGAGATCACAATTAAAAAAGTAGACATGGCTAGTCAGCCAGAATGGGTACAGAAGCTCGTGGTTAAAGTAACCGGTGGGACAAATCCGAAGAATGGTCTTAAAACAATTACTATTACCGCCGACGGCATGCCAGAAGGTTTGGTTAGGTCATACAATTACGTAGCCCAATTCGAGACCGCCAACCTAGGAACAAAAGGAGGATTGTCCTTTACGCCGCTGGAAATAAACGGGGCGAAACTATTAACCAAAACTTTTGATTTAGGCAGTTGCTCGACAAAAAGCTGTGTTCGATATGACGGTGTTAAAGAAATTAATCTCGAATTAGATTTCACTACTACTTCAGGTGATCAGTTTACCTGGTCAAAAGTTGTTCCCCTCTAAAAATTCTTTCACGCATTTTTTCGTGCCTATTTTGCTGCATTAAGAGCATTTTGCTGGGTTGACACCTCGTGAAAAATGTAAGACTATAGAGTAGGTTAGAAAAAATTAGTGATAAATCGTGATGAAGTATTTTTTGGGAACCTACGAGCCAACGTTACTTACTGGTGGGCAAGTAGCTTTACCAAAGAAAATACGACAGGTGATTGATGGGAATCAAATAATTTTGTCAGTGGGCTTTGATAGGTGTGTTAGTGGATTTTCTCTTGATGGTTGGGAAATGATTGTTCAGGAGGGTATCAGTAAGCCTTCCTACACACAGGAAGGGCGCCAATTAAGAAGACAAATATTTGGATCAGCGGAAGAAGTGAAAATGGATAGTCAGGGAAGGTTTGTGGTTCCGATTAGTTTAAGAGATTACGCCGGTTTAACATCAGAAATAATTGTTATCGGGGCCGGGGATCATTTTGAGATATGGGATAAATCAGAGTGGGTAAAAGTGAGGCAAGAAAATATTAATGCAATCTAGCTATCACATACCTGTTCTATTGAATGAGGCGCTTCTCTATTTGGATGTTAAGGCTGGAGCGCTTTACGTAGATTGTACCTTAGGCGGCGGCGGGCATACCAAAGGCATTTTAGAACGTAAGGCAAGGGTAATTGCCATTGATCAGGATGATGAGGCTTTGGAAAATGCCAGACAAGAGCAAAAGGACGCGATAAACCAGAGGAATTTAATTTTAGAAAAAGGAAATTTTGCACATTTACAAACTATAGTCTCGAATTTAGGATTCCAGAAGGTTTCCGGAGTATTGTTCGATCTCGGAGTTTCCAGCCATCAGCTAGATGCAGATTACAGGGGATTCAGTTTTAACAAGAATGCCACATTGGACATGAGAATGGATCGGGATTTGGGGGTAACAGCCAAAGATTTGATTAACGCTGCATCGGCTAATGATCTTGCCGATATTTTTTGGAAATTCGGAGAAGAGAGAGAGTCCTATAAAATTGCCCGGGCAATTGTCGGACTACGAAAGGTTGCTCCAATTGAAACAACCGATCAATTAGCAGGAATTATTTCGAAAGTGAGTCGACGAGGCAAGGGTGATAGAACTCATCCAGCCACGCGGGTTTTTCAAGCATTAAGGATTGCAGTAAATAGTGAACTAGAAAGCTTGGAAGAGGCATTACCGCAGGCAGTAGACATTTTGGAACCAGGTGGAAGATTGGTTGTCATCACCTTCCACTCATTGGAGGATAGGATAGTTAAAAGTTTTTTACAAAAAATGGGAGAAGATAAGAAACTGTCGATTTTAACCAAACATGTTGTCAAATCAGGAAATGAAGAAGTGGACTTAAATCCGAGAGCTAGAAGTGGAAAATTAAGAGCAGCTATAAAGCTAAGCTCGAAATAAAAAAAATTAAATATTTAAAAAACGTTGCGGCAGCGGCGGACTTAGTTGAAATTACAAAAAAATATATACGAAAAAAAATCCAGCAAATTGCAAACGATTTTTTTGACCCTTGTGGTTCTTGTTACTGGCTTATTAATTAGTGGAAGATTATTTTTAGCGAACGGATTGGTTGATAAATCTGACCAGCTAGTAAAATTAGAGAAGAACATCTCCGTTTTGGAAGAGCAGAATCAAAATTTAAGCACAGAAATTCGCGATTCTTCATCATTGGATTCAATTAACTCTAAAGCTATGGCAATGGGGTTTACTAAGTTAGACAAATATTCATATTTGCCTGAGACAGTTGATGTTGCCTTTAATTTGCGCCCCTAAAGTAAAAAACTCATGAAAATTGAGTCAAAAATTCGGATCATATTAGTTGGATTTGGTTTAGTGGTAATTTTAATTCTCTTACGAACAGCATACTGGCAGGTCTTAAGCGGGGAAAAATTAGCAATTGAAGCTGATGATCAGCATTTTTATTCTCTTGATTTACCCCCCATTCGCGGCCAAATTAAAACTAATGATGGCTTTGCGCTTGTTTCCAATAAGGAAACGTACATTCTTTACGCAAATTTAGCTGAATTAAAAGATCCCCCTAAAGACATTGTGTCAAAATTTAACCCGATATTAATGGAATTTAATCCTCTCTTGGCCACTAATGCGGCTGAAATCAAGGATTTAGACAACTCCATGATTAAAAAACTCACCATACCTAACACGATGTGGGTTCGGTTGGCTTCGGGAATTACTAAAATTGCTAAAGACAAAATTGAAAGTCAAAAAATTTCCGGTCTTGGTTTTTTGGTCCAAACTAGTCGGGACTATCCCGAAGCCTCGTCTGCCGCCCATCTACTTGGTTTCGTTAGTGAAGGGAAAAAGGGACAGGAGGGGAACTTTGGTTTAGAGGGATTTTATCAGGAAGAACTCAAAGGTCGGCCAGGAAAGCTATTAGAAGAAAAAGATGCTTTTCAAAGGCCAATTTTAGTTGGTTCGCTGACTAAAATAGAAAAAATTGACGGCAGTGAATTAATTCTTTCTCTGGATCGCAGCGTGCAACGATTTGTGGAAAAGCACCTCCAAGAGGGAATTGCCACTTGGGGGGCGTCCGGCGGGTCAGCAATTGTTATGGATCCGTTTACCGGAAACATAATTGCCTCGGCTAGTTTTCCTAGCTTTGATCCCAGAAATTATTCCCTATTTCCACAAAATTCCTTTAAAGACCCGGTTGTTTCTGAGCTATACGAACCAGGATCAATTATGAAACCAATAATTATGGCCGCTGCGATAAATGAAGGGAAGTTGACTCCTGAGTCCACTTGTCCTGTTTGTACCGGGCCACGGGTTATTGGTGAATATGCTATTCACACGTTTAATAATCAATATCATCCAAATTCCACAATGATTGATGTTTTGGTAAACTCTGACAATACTGGGATGGTCTATGTAGGCGAAACATTGGGGTTTAATAAGCTGTATGACTATCTCCAAAAGTTCGGCTTTACTCAAAAAACAGGAATTGATCTTCAAGGGGAGCAAATCAGTAATTTACGGCCTGCCAACCAATGGTACCCAATTGATAAGGCTACCGTGACTTTCGGACAGGGAATCGCCGTTAATCAGCTGCAAATGGTTCGAGCGATCTCTGTAATTGCCAATGGAGGAAAATTAGTGACTCCTCGGTTAGTCACAACCATTGTGGACTCGTTAGGACAGAATAAAGAGTTAAAAATAAAACCTAGTAAAGAGGTAATTTCGCCCTTAACGGCTAAGGTGTTAGCAGAAATGATGGTCCGAGTTGCAGATGAGAGTCCAGAACATTTTCCCAAAGATGCTATTCCTAGTCTTAAAAAATTCAAAATCGCAGCCAAATCTGGAACTGCACAAATTCCAATTGCAGGGCATTATGAACAAGGAAAGACAATCGGGTCAGTTGTTGGATTTGCCCCCGCTCAAAAACCACGTTTTGTTGTGATGGTTAAGCTTGATTCACCTACAGTTAGACAATGGGGTTCGGATACAGCTGGTCCAGTCTTTTTTAGGATAGTTGCCGATCTATTAAATTACTATAACGTGACACCGACAAATTAGGAAATAGTACTATGAAGTGATAAAATTAGCCCATCGCAATGCTACGACAAATCAAAAGACTTAAACACTTTTTATTCGCGATATTAGCAAACATATACTACGGTTTCCCAGGCAAGGGATTAACTGTCATCGGTGTAACAGGCACGGATGGAAAGACGACAACCTCAAATATTATCTATCACATACTTCGTTCCGCTGGGTTAAAAGTTAGTAAAATTACCACTATTGATAGTGAAATTGATGGAAAAGTAATTTCGACCTCGATGCACACCACGACGCCAAGTTCTTTTCAAATGCAAAAATTTTTATATGATAGTCGAAATTCGGGCTGTAAATTTGCCGTGATCGAAGTTTCATCGCATGGAGTGGACCAAAACCGCATTTGGGGAATCCCATTTGCTGTCGGGGTATTAACCAATATTGCCAATAATGAGCATCTAGACTACCACGGGAGCTTTGATGACTATCGGAATACTAAATTAAATTTCTTGGCCTCCTGTCAGGAACAAGTTGTTAACGCCAATGGTTTAACAAGAAAACAATTTTCCTTTGAGACACCGCTGGTGGGAAAATTTAATGAAGAAAACTGCCTATCGGCGATTGCTGTTTGCCGTGTTCTAAAAATACCTAATGCCACTATTCGTGACTCATTAAAAACGCTGGTAGCACCCAGTGGTCGTCTGAATGTTGTTATCAGTAAACCCTTTTTAGTAATAATTGATTTCGCTCACACACCACAAGCTTTCGAGCGGGTGTTGCCGGAGGTTAAAAGAATGGGAACGTCTAAGTCTAGGCTTATCCATGTTTTTGGTACAACTGGCGACCGAGATAAGAGTAAACGGCCTTTAATGGCTAAAATAGCGGCTCAATATGACGATTTTGTTTTTTTAACTCACGAAGATACCTATCATGAAGATAAATTTAAAATAATTAGTGATGTCGAAAAAGGGTTTATCCAGGCAGGATTCTCTTCATTTGAGAAAGTCTTAGATCGTAAGGGAGCCATCGAAAAAGCACTTAAATATGCTCGCCCGGGAGATGTTGTGATCTTAACAGGATTGGGACATCAAAAAACAATGAATATTGGTGGTAAAGAGGTTGAATTTGACGAAGAAAAAATAATTCGAGATTTTGTTAAAAATGAAAAATAAAAAAATCGCTATTTTAGGTTGGGGAATTGATACACAAGATGTGGTGCCATATTTGTTAAAAAATGGCGCTCAAATCACAGTTTTTGATCAAGCTCAAAATTTGAATACAAAATATACTCATGAGATAAATTGGCTGTTAGAAAAAGATAATTTTGGCGATTTGAGTAAATTTGATCTAATTATTCGTAGTCCTGGAGTATATCGATATCGTCCTGAAATTATCGCTGCAGAAAAAGCAGGAGTGGAAATTAGCTCAAAAATAAAATTATTTTTCGACCTCTGTCCAGGAAAAATTATCGGTGTAACAGGCACGAAAGGTAAGGGAACGACTTCCACTTTAATCTATGAGATTCTAAAAAATGCTGAAAAAAAGGTTTTTCTTGGTGGAAATATTGGTTCTGGCATATTTAGTTTTTTACCGGAACTAGACACTGATAGTTGGATTGTTTTAGAATTATCTAGCTTCCAACTTATTGACTTAACTAAATCACCTCATATTAGTGTGGTATTAATGACCACCGTGGAACATTTAAATTGGCATGTTTCACCCCAAGAATATATTGATGCGAAGAAAAATATTGTTAGTCATCAAACAAAAAGTGACTACGCGATTGTTAACAACGATTATCCCAATTCTGTAGAAATCGGGAAAGTTGCTACGGGACAGGTGATTTGGATTAGTCGTGATACTCTAAGCAATCTGCAAAATAGCGATATCGGACTAATTGGGCCACACAATCGCGAAAATGTAGCCGCTGCCTTAACTGTTGCTCATGTAATTGGTGTCTCGGAAGAGATTATTCGATCGACAATCAAAAATTTTAAAGGATTAGAACACCGTTTGGAGAAGGTGGGGACTGTGAATGGGGTAACCTTTTATAACGACTCGTTCTCTACCACCCCAGAAACTACAATAGCGGCGATTAATGCCTTTTCCGAGCCTATAATTATAATTGTAGGTGGGAGCGACAAGGGTTCCGATTATACTGAATTAGGAAAGTTACTTGCTTCTAGATCGAATATTAAGGCTGTAATTCTTATCGGATTAATGTCCAGAAAAATCGAAGATGCCATTTTGAGTGCAAAAAAGAGTATGAGTACAAAAATTGTTCAAGGCTGTAAAAATATGTCGGAAATTGTTCAAAAAGCGTATAATATAGCTTCAGAAGGCGATGTAGTAGTTCTTTCGCCAGGAGCAGCAAGTTTCGATATGTTTAAAAACTATAAAAATCGGGGTGAACTATTTAAAGAGGAAGTGTCAAAACTCAAAAATGCAAGCTAAAAAATTACATGTTCATTTTATGGGTGTTGGGGGAAGTGGAATTAGTGCCGTGGCCCGAATAGCCGAAAAACGAGGGTTTAAGGTTTCTGGCTGTGATTTGGAAGAGAGTAAAAATACGAGATTATTAGCAAAAGATGGATTTAATGTGCTTCTTGGCCCACATGGCGCTTCGCACTTAAAAGGGGTGGATTTAGTCGCCCATTCGCCAGCAGTTCTAGACCAAAGTGCAACTTCCAGTGAATACCTGATGGCTAAAAAAAGAAATATTGCCATGATTTGGGAGAAATTTATGGCGGATTATCTTCAAAAAGACAAATTTTTGATTTCAGTAGCTGGCACACATGGCAAAGGTACAACCTCCGCTATTTTAAGTGTTATTTTAGAACAAGCTGGCTTGGATCCTACCTGTGAAATCGGAGCCAATCTTTTGAATTGGAATAAGAGAAATTACCGGATCGGTGAGTCACAATATTTCATCTCCGAAGCAGACGAATATCGGGATAAATTTTTGTTATACCACCCTAACATTTTAGTGGTTACCTCAATTGAAATGGATCACCCGGACTATTTTTCTGATCAGAATGCGGTAGTGGGATCATTTTCAAAATTAGTAACACAACTTAAAGATCCCAAAATTTTAGTCATGTCTAAAAAAAATCTGGGGTGCAAATTGCTGGCAAAAAACCTCAAGAATTTCTCCGGAAAGATTATCTGGTACGAACCATTACCCAAAGGAAAATATAAATTAAAATTGCCCGGGATTCATATTCGAGACGATGCGGCCGCAGCTGTTGCGGTGGCGAAATATTTAAAAATCGATGACGAAAACATTAAAAAAGCATTAGAAAATTTTTCTGGATGTGAACGAAGATTTGAATTTCGGGGAACTGTTTCTGGTGCCAAACTGTATGACGATTATGCCCACCATCCCACAGCTGTGAAAGTGAATATCTTGGCCGCGCGCGAATTGTATCCTAAAAGTAAAATTTGGGTAGTTTTCCAGCCCCATATGCATTCCCGATTAGAAAAACTATTTTCAGAATTCGCTAAAGCATTGCAATATGCTGATCGAGTGATCGTGACCGATGTTTATACTCGCAGAGAACAAGGTTTAAATAAGCCTACCGGGAAAGAATTGGCAGTTGCCGTTGGAGAAAAAGCCACCTATGTGGGTGGGGGATTGGAAAACGTGGCTAATTTTGTCTATAGAAATATGAATAAAAATAATATAATTCTTTTGATGGGAGCAGGGGATATATATGAAGTAACTGATCAGTTGTTAAGAATGACTTCATGACAAAATATATAATTTCTGGTGGTACTCCCCTAACGGGTTCTGTTGCACTTTCCGGTGCCAAAAATTCTGGGTTTAAGTTGATGATCGCGGCACTTTTGGCAAATTCCCCTAGTCAAATTTCTAATCTTGGAATGATCAGTGAAATTGATCTAACCAAAGATAATATTTTTTCTTTGGGTGGCCAAGTCCGTGATCTTGGTAATCATTCTCTTGAGGTTGACCCCGTGAATCTTAATAATTGGGAAATTTCTAAAGAAAACGGTGAGAAGTCACGTTCTTGCACTTACTATATTCCCATTCTCTTGCATAAATTTGGAAAAGCAGTTGTTCCACTTCCAGGGGGGGACAAAATTGCAACTCGTCCTCTTGATCGTCATTTTGATGGACTCAAAGCGATGGGGGCACAAGTTGAACAGGTGAACGGCGTAATTACTGCGGTAACAAAAGAAAGACTTAAAGGAACCACCTATCGTTTTGCCAAAAATACCCATGGTGGAACTGACACACTTCTACTTGCCGCAGTTAAAGCCAAAGGTCAGACAATTTTAGAAAATTGTGCCCTGGATCCAGAGATTGATAATTTAATCGAGTTTTTGAATTGCATGGGTGGAAAAATTATAAGAAATGGGCGGACAATAACGATTAATGGTGTTGATTCATTAGCAGGAAGTAATATTAAGATAATTCCCGATCGAAATGAGGCAATAACTTTTGCTTGTGCTGCCCTTGGAACGAAGGGAAACATAGCAATTACTAATTGCATTCCCGAACATTTAAAAATTTTCCTTGAAAAAATCCAAGAGATTGGTGGTCTGGTAGAAATTGGTCCAGAATCAGTACGAATTTCTTACAACGGAACGCTAAGGTCGACCAATGTTGAAACCAAACCTTGTCCTGGTTTTATGACTGATTGGCAGCCATTGTGGACAGCTTTGATGACTCAAGCCAATGGGGAAAGCGTAATCCACGAGACAATTCACGAAAGCAGGTTTGGATTTGTTCCTCTTCTTTTACAAATGGGTGCAAAAATCGAGCTATTTAATCCCCCAGTTTCTCATCCTGACGAGGTTTATGGATTCAATCTTGCTGATGATAAGCCGGGAAATTTTCATGCAGCGAAAGTATTTGGGCCGACTCCTTTGGCTGGCGCTAAAGTCGAAACAAAAGATGTACGTGCTGGAGCGACTATGATGTTATCGGGAATGATGGTATCGGGTGAAACAGAAATTAACGATCCACTGGATCAGATAAAACGGGGTTATGAAAATTTGCCGGGAAAACTAATAAAATTAGGAGCCAAGATTCAAGTAATTGCCGAATAATCAGATTCTAATTTTTTCCTTCTTTCATAGCGTTCAATGGCGTAGGTAATCAGTTTATCGATTAATTCTGAATAGGAAATTCCACTGGCTTCCCATAGTTTTGGGTACATACTAATTTTTGTGAAACCGGGAATAGTGTTGATCTCATTTACATAAATCATATTTTCCCTGGTAACGAAAAAATCAACCCGGGCCATACCTTCGCAACAAAGTGTTTGGAAGGCCTGAATGGCGACTTTTTGAATTTGTTCAACTACATTTTTTGCTAAATTAGCAGGAATAATTAGTTTTGCTCCATTGGCATCGATATATTTTGCGTCATAGGAATAAAATTCGTGATTGACGACTATTTCTCCCGGAAGTGAAGCCATTGGTTTATCGTTACCTAAAACACTACATTCAATTTCCCGTCCCTCAATATATTTTTCAATGACAACTTTAGAATCGATGGAAAGAGCTAATTTAATGGCTGCCAGTAAGTCTGAATTATTTTTGACTTTCGATACACCGACTGACGAACCAGAATTGGCAGGTTTAACGAATAATGGTAAGCTAAATTTTTTAATAATTTCCGTAGGATTAATTTCGTCGCCGTCGTTAATAACATCGAAGGGAGCAATTTTTATGCCAGCAGCTTGCAAAAGTCGTTTACTAACGTCTTTATCCATGGCAATAGCTGATCCCAATACGTCTGCGCCAACAAACGGAAGGTTAGCCAAACGTAAAAATCCTTGCATGGTGCCATCTTCACCATTGGTGCCGTGAAGAACGGGAAAAACGACATCAATAGTTTGCAAAAGTCGCGATTGGTCGTCTGTTGTGCTGGATAAACTTGCTTGTTTCTCCCCTTTTTGGTCTAAAGAAACTTTTGGGGCAGGGAGGGAAATAGATTTGCAATGATGCCAAATTCCGGTTTTATCGATACCAATGAGGACCGGTTCGTACTTCGTTTTATCTAATGCCTGATAAACGTTTTTGGCTGATTGAATGGAGACTTCGTGCTCAACTGACCGGCCGCCGAAGAGGATTGCTACTTTAATTTTCTTGGTCATCTGGTGATTCTAAATTAGAATGAGAAGATAGTCAAAGTGAGGCAGTGAGCCTCTCGTTTGGTATGGCTTAATTGCTCGTGTATAATTAACCAGATGGATCAATTATTGGGACTATTACTATTATCCTTCTTTATAACGGCAGCCACTTTGGTGCCTTTCATCGATTACCTCTACCGGATCCGTTTGAATCGCACTGATGAAAGCAAACGTGTCGACACTCAAAATAAATTCACTCCCATTACCGCAAAACTTCTCTCTCACAAATCCCTCAGACCAATTGGAGGAGGAGCACTGGTGGTGCTCATTACGACTATTTTGTCTTTGTGGTCATACGGAATTTTAGGAATTGAAACGCGAATTGGTGAATTAGTTGTTTTACTTTTTGCCATGATTTCATTTGCGTTGTTGGGACTTTATGATGACATTCGAAAAAATTTTAATAAAGGAAAAATTGGTTTTTTTGGATTACGTTGGCGGCACAAGCTGTTAATTCAAGTTATTCTTGGGTCAGTGATTGGGGGATTCTTTTATTTCTTTTTAGGATACGATTTTATTAATATTCACTGGTTTGGAACACTCCACATTGGTTGGCTGTTTATACCATTGGCAGCGGGAGTTATTGTTGCGTTCACGAACGCCTTTAACATTACTGATGGGCTGGACGGATTATCTTCCGGAACATTATTAATTTGTCTAGTCACTTTCTTAGTTTTATCTTCACAACTTTTGCATCCTACCATGGCTCTCTTTATCGCCATTTGGATTGGTTCGTTAGTGGCTTTTCTTTATTTCAACATATTTCCCGCCAGAATTGAATTAGGGGACACTGGTGCACTAGCTTTTGGAGCCACTTTAGCAGTAGTTGGACTTCTGACCGGTAAAATATTTGCTCTTGTCATCATTGGTGGAATCTTTATCGTGGAAGTGGGGAGTTCCTTAATCCAAATGATTTCTAAGCACTTTACGGGAAGGAAATTTTTTGAAGTGGCACCGCTGCACTTGTGGTTTATGAATCGAGGTTGGGAAGAGCCAAAGGTAGTGATGAGATTTTGGCTAGCAGCGATCTTATTTTCAGTTTTCGGCTTGTGGCTAGCCGTGATCCGGTGAAAAGATTTTTCGGAATAGACTGGACCTTCTTTTTTTTGGCCTTAGGTCTCACCATATTTGGATTATTAATGGTATATAACGCGTCATCTGCCACCGCATCCATTAATTTCAACGATAAATTTTATTTCTTTAAAGACCAACTTAGATTTGCTATTTTAGGAGTCTGTCTGGCCTTGGGAATTAGCACGATTAACTATCGTCGAATATTCTATTTTTCTCCCTATATTCTTTTGGGAACAATTATCCTTCTAATTTTAGTTTTTGTCCCAGGAATAGGAATGAATTTAAAAGGGGCCAGTCGATGGATTAATTTTCGCGTCTTTGTTCTTCAACCTTCGGAAATTACGAAACTAGCTTATATTATCTATCTTTCTGCCTGGTTTTCCACCAAAGATAAAAGTAAGATATTTTCTTTTCTAATGCTAACCGGAATTGTGGTTGGTCTAGTTCTTCTTCAACCAGATATGGGAACGGCGATAATTTTGACTCTAGCAGGGCTAATTATGTTTTTTCTCTCGGAAGAAAAAGCATGGAAAGTGGGACTAATGTGTCTATCAGTAATCCCGGTTGGGGCTCTGTTGGCTTTAAAATCACCATATCGATTAAAAAGGATTCTTACTTTTCTTGACCCCGATTCCGATCCTCTCGGGTCGTCATATCACATTAGGCAAGCTTTAATCGCCCTTGGTAGCGGGGGAATATTTGGAATTGGGTTGGGAAATTCAAGACAGAAATATTCATATCTTCCGGAAGCTACTACTGATTCGATTTTTGCGATTTTAGCCGAAGAATTAGGATTTTTAGGGGTGGTTTTATTATTAGTATTTTTTTCCGTTTTTGTGTTGCGAGGGATGAAATTAGCCTTATTAATGTCCCATGAGAAATTTGGTCAAATGTTAGTGGTGGGAATTATTGGTTGGATTGCGGTTCAAACGTTGGTTAATATCAGCTCCATGGTGGCATTATTGCCTCTGACCGGAGTTCCGCTTCCGTTTATCTCCTATGGTGGGTCCGCGTTGGTGACTCAGTGGATCGGCGTGGGAATTGTTTTATCAGTCAGTCGCTCGATTAAAAGATAAGACACTGCTAAAATGAAAGAATGAAGACTGTATTTGTTACCGGTGGGCATTACACTCCGGCCAAAGCTGTTATAGATGAACTATTAAAAGATTCAAATTTAAAAATATACTATGTTGGTGTTATCCATTCTTTTGAAGGGGATAATGCCTTTTCCTACGAATATCAAGAATTAAAGTCTTTCAAAAATATCAATTTTCTTGCTTTGACAACAGGGCGGCTGCAACGAAAATTTACCCGATGGACACTCTTCTCTCTTGCTAAAATTCCAGTTGGCTTTTTGCAATGCATATGGTGGACACTAAAATTTCGGCCAAAATTAATTCTATCTTTTGGGGGATATGTTTCCGTACCGGTGGTCATTATCGGAAAACTTTTTGGGGCAAAAGTGGTCACTCATGAACAGACCACTTCTTTTGGATTAGCGAATAAAATTGTGCAATTATTTGCTGATAAGATCTCGGTTAGCTTTCCTAGCACTCTTCCCCCAAAATCGAATGATAAGTGGGTAATAACTGGCAATCCAATTCGTAAGGAAATCTTTCACACTAAATTAAATGCAGACTTTGAGTCCCTTAACAGGCTTAAGACGCAACTTAAAATGCGATTGATCTATATTACTGGGGGAAAACAAGGTTCACATATAATTAACGAGGTGGTGCTTACGAATCTAGAAAAAATTTTGTCCTTGTCGCTTGTAATTATCCAAACTGGCGATAATCAAGAATATGCCGACTATCAAAAATTTTTGGATCGAGTATCTAATTTCAATCCGGTTTTACAAAAAAGAATAATAATTAAAAAATTTATCAGTGGTGGAGAAATTGGTGGTGCCTATTTCATATCCGATTTAGTGATTGGGAGATCCGGCGCGAACACTATTTTCGATTTGGCAGCATTAGAAAAACCAGCGATTTTAATCCCGATTCCTTGGTCATCAGGACACGAGCAACAAAAGAATGCTGAGGAATTGGCAAAATTTGGTGGGGCAAAGATATTATCTCAAGATAGTCTTAACGAGGAGTTTATGCCCGCTCTAAACGAAGTGTTAACCAATCTAAATACTTTTAAAAATGCCGCGCGCGGATCAAAGACACTTGTAAATTTAGATAGTGCTGCAAAAATTCGCGATATTGCCTCTAGCTATTTAAACTAATGAAAAAATATATCATATTTTTAATTTTAATTTGCCTAATTTCGGTGGGGGCAACAGTATTCTATAAACGAGCTAACATATCGTTATTACAATCTTCTACAAAACCAACTTTAATCGGTATTTTGGGATTAGTTGATTCTCTAGATTCAATGGTTACACCGATTTCTGAAGATAGTGATAAGATAGTTGTCAGCGTGGGTAAACTCAAAGTCATTTTTTCTAAAAATAAGAGTCTTGAATCGCAAGTTTCGGCTTTGACAGCCCTTATTAAAGAGCTTAGAATTAATGAGAAAAACTACGAAGTTGACCTGCGGTTTAATAAGGCAATTATTCGTGAATTCTAATAAATGAGTAAAGATAAGATTCTGACTGCAATCGACGTTGGCACATCAAAAATTGGAGTGGTGATGGCGTCGACAGGTCGCGAAAAAGGACCCTCGGTGGTTGGAGTTTCTTCAGTTCCTAGTATCGGAATTAAAAAAGGTCAAATTGTAGACATTGAGGCGGCAGTGCAGTCTATTTCTAAAGCTGTGGAGTTAGCAGAAAAAATGGCGGGTGTGTCGGCCGGGTCAGCCATAATTTCTGTGGGAGGATCACACATAAGCAGTCTAAATAGCAAGGGAGTCGTGGCAGTGGCTGAGCCAGAAGGGGAGATCACTCCGGTCGATATAAAGCGAGTCATCGAAGCAGCTAAAGCAGTGTCTTTACCCAGTGCGAGGGAGATATTGCATGTTTTGCCTCGCGATTACGCTGTTGACGGGCAGATGGGGATAAAAGATCCGACGGGAATGACGGGAGTCCGTTTAGAAGTGGAAACACAAATTGTAACTGGTTCTTCAACCGCCATGCACAACTTGGTTAAATGTATTTCTGAGGTGGGAATCGATGTAGAAAATGTTGTTTTTTCCGGATTAGCATCGGCCGAGTCAGTTTTAACAGAAACTGAAAAGGAGTTGGGAGTGATAGTCCTAGACATTGGCGCTGGGACCACCGATGTAGCCATCTATATTGAAGGGGCTCTTTCATATTCCATCGTCTTACCAGTGGGTGCGAGAAATGTGACTAATGATTTAGCAGTTGGACTTCGAGTGAGTTTAGAAAGTGCCGAAAAAATTAAACTTTTCTTGTCCGAGCGGGCGAAAACAAAATTTGTCGCGGAACCGGCTGAATATACTGCGGAAAGAAACACGAAGACACACACGAAAATTGAAGACGAATTAGATGTGTCCAGTTTGCTTCTTAGTGAAGAAATAAAAAAAGTATCCAAAAAGACATTAATAGAAGGTATCATTCGTCCCAGATTGTCCGAGATATTTACCCTAGTGGGGTTGGAAATTCAAAAAAGCGGTTTTGTAGGAATGACCCCCGCCGGTATAGTAGTCACGGGTGGTGGTGCGGAGACAGTGGGAATATTAGAAAGCGCCAGACAAAAATTGGGAATGCCAACAAGGATTGGTGTTCCAACGGGCCTAACAGGACTAATTGATGAAATTAAAGGTCCGCAATTTGCCACGATTGTTGGCCTCGTCAAATATGGACTAGATAACAATGAATCAAATATGCAATTTGAGGCTAATTTTTCCCCATTGTCAGGCATTGGGGCATTTGGTAAGATGACTCAAAAGTTGCCCTTAGGCAACCTATCTAAAAAATTTACCGCCCTCCTGAAAAGTTTTCTGCCTTAGAATTTTTATAAATGCTAATTAAACCGGATCTTGCCAGATTTGCCAGAATAAAAGTAGTCGGTGTCGGCGGAGGTGGATCTAATGCGGTGGCTTCGATGATTTCTTCAGGAACAATTAATGGTGTTGATTTTGTGTCAGTGAACACTGATGCTCAAGCACTTCTTGCTAATCCTGCGACAGTTAAAATCCAAATTGGTGAAGGGTTGACTCGTGGATTAGGAAGCGGGGGAGATCCAGATGTGGGAAAAAGAGCGGCTGAAGAGTCTGCTTCCAAAATTGCTGAAAAAATTGCCGATGCCGACATGGTTTTTGTCACTTGTGGTATGGGTGGTGGCACGGGATCAGGAGCTTCGCCAATTATTGCCGAACTGGCCAAAAAAGCGGGAGCGTTAACTGTGGCGGTAGTAACCAAACCATTTATTTTTGAAGGTACCAGACGAATGGTCCAAGCGGAAGAAGCGATTGCCGAACTCAAAGATAAAGTCGACACAATGATTGTCATTCCTAACCAGCGTATTTTGGAAGTAGTGGATAAAAAAGTTTCTTTAATTGAGGCATTTCGCACGGTTGATTCCGTTCTTACCCAAGGAGTCCAAGGGATCTCTGATTTAATTACTATGCCGGGGTTAATTAACGTGGATTTCGCTGATGTGCGAGCCATTATGTCCAACGCTGGATCAGCACTCATGGGAATTGGAGTCGGTTCAGGAGAAAATCGCGCTGGATCAGCCGCCAGACAAGCCGTTTCTTCACCATTGTTGGAAATTACAATCGATGGAGCAAAAGGATTGCTTTACAACATTATTGGTGGTCCAGACATGACGATGCACGAAGTGGAAGAAGCTTCGAAGATTATTTCGGCTGCAGCTGATGCCGATGCGAACATTATTTTTGGTGCCACAATTGATGAATCATTAGTCGACCAAATTAAAATTACTGTTATTGCCACCGGATTTGATGAGTCACGTCAGAAATTATGGGATTTAAAAAGAGCTCCAGGAGCGCCGTCAGGACGGGGAGCATATTCTGGTCCGATGGGAATAGTGAGTGATGACCCAGTGACCCCGCCACCAACTCAACAGACGGCCACCCAGATCCCCCAAACAAGGCATGAATTAACGGAAGAAACCAACAATACTTTCGAGAATGAGGACGAACTAGATATCCCGGCTTTTCTTCGCAAAAACCAATAGTTTACTTTTCTTCCAAATACTCTTTAATCGGGTCAAAATAATATTCATCCCAACCTTTTTTTATGTCTTCTAATTCGTCATCAGGGATATTCTCTTGATCGATTGCCACGGTGGTCCCTTGGCCCTCTTCCATCAAGGAAATAACTAAGTTGGAAGGTTCTTTCCATTCCCCGCCATACCATTCTTGAGTCAATCGTTCGTGCGGCACAACTTCGAGATTTTTCCCGTATATTTGTCCACCCCATAATTCAAACTCAGTGCCCACTTGATCATCCATTTCGCAAGGTCCAGCGCCCCATTCGTCAATTTCTGTGGGATCAACAAGAGCTTGCCAAACTTTTTCCACTGGAGACTTAATGCGCCAAGAAAGGTGTAAATTAGCCATAGGTTCCATCCTAACCAATTAGACAACTGTTGTGCAAGTAGCAATAAGTCACAGTTCTATTTCACCTTCTTATACATGAAGATGTGGTTAATAAAGGTTCCTCGGTGAAGAAGTCCCTCAGGCAATTGTCCATATTCAATAAAACCAAACTTTCGATACATTTCAATCGCAATAGGGTTATTTGCAAAAACACCAAGAGTGATAATTTTTAATTCAGGTATATTAGTAACTGCTTCTTTAATTATTAAATCTAAAAGTAATTTTCCGATTCCCATTCCACGAATTTCTTGAGCAAGAGATATTCCCAATGTTCCGACGTGATTTTCGGCTTTGTCTTGCATCCCAATATCAGTATTTCCCATTATCCTATCCTTTATAACTATGACTAGCTGTACGACTTTATGATTTCCTAATTTTTCGAGCTGTGATTTTAAATAGTCCTCTTCCTTTTCGAGGGTAAAAATTTCGCCCTGGATAAGTATAAAAGTTCTCTCTTGAGAAATTTTATTCGCATATTCCAACATCATTGGCGCATCCTCTGGCTGAATATAACGAACAATAAATTCTTGTCCATTTTTGGTTTTTCCGGTGTAAACAATTTTTCCCTGCATGGAAAGATTATACCAAGTATAATATTCTTAATTGTATGCTGAACTCAAATTTTGTTATTGTGGGGACTTTGATCGGGGCAGTGGGATCATTATCCTACTTAATTGACACAATTAAAGGAACGGTAAAACCAAATAGGGTTTTCTTTCTGCTTTGGTCGATTGCTCCATTCGTGGCTTTTTTTGGCCAAATTTCGCAAGGAGGGGAATCGAATCGTTAATGACATTTAGCACTGGTTTTTTACCACTAATGATCTTTATTGCTTCGTTTGTGAACAAAAATGCTGAATGGAAAGTTTCTAAGTTTGATCTATTTTGTGGATTTCTTTCCATTTTAGGTTTAGTTGCCTACCTGGTAACAAAAGTGGGCAATATAGCCATACTTTTTAGTATTGTGGCGGATGGCTTGGCTGCAGTTCCTACACTAATCAAGTCATTTAAATATCCGGAGACTGAATCAGCTTGGCCTTGGTTGGCTTCGTCAATAGGGGTAGTTTTAACACTCTTAACACTAGATAGGTTAACCTTCGCTAACTCCGGTTTTATTATTTACATTTTCGTCGTAAATACCTTAATCTTCTTGTTAGTTCAATACAAACTTGGACAACTTTTTATTAAGAAGAAGTAAGTTAATAAATCTCGAATCCCTCTGATGGTTTTATATGGTCTTGCACTAAAGAATGAAAAAAATATTAATTGGAAGCTCTAACATTTCTAAAATAAGTTTTTATAGCTCAATTCTTTCTAATTTAGATTTTCAAGTTGTTACGCCTAATGATTTTAAGAGTACTCTAAAAATAGAGGAGGATATTTTTGATATAAGGGGGAATGCGATTAAAAAATCACTCGCCTTTGCTAACAAATTTAACCTGCCATCAATTAGTGATGATACTGGCGTATTTATACCTGCGTTAAATAATGAACCTGGAGTTGCGGTGCGAAGATGGGCAGGAGAACTTCCAAACGAAATTTCAGACTTGGAATGGCTTGATTATTTTATTAAAAAGATTGAAAAGCTTGATAACAATGAACTATTTTGTTATAAACACCAAATAATATCGATAGCACTACCCAATGGTGATCATTTAGAAACTGAGTTCAAGCGTTATGGGAAAATATCGAAGAAAAAAAGGACATTTGGCTTTGTTCAAGGAGCACCATTTTCAGCTCACTTTTATTTAGATGAGTATAAAAAAATTGAATCAGATTTAACTGCTAAAGAGCTTAATTCTTATTCAGCTAAATTATCAAAAGAAGTAAAAAAGATGATGTATATATTACTCAAATTAAAAAATGTTTAGACGTAAAAATCAAATTGAACATGAAGGAATTGCTCCAGCCAAAATTTAATTTTTTGTAGTGATTAATTGTTAATAAATCTCAAATCCCTCCAGGAGTTTTTTGTTTCCCTCAATTTGATAGCGCAAAAGTTCAGAATAAATTCCCGGCTTCTTGGCCAGATCTTTTGGTTTGCCCATTTGGACAATTTGTCCTTTATCCAAAACGACCACTTTGTCGGCATCCTGAATGGTGGAGAAGCGGTGGGCGATAATAATCACCAATTTATCTTTGAGTAAATTTTGCATTCCGTCTTGAACTTCTTTTTCTGATTTAGCATCGAGATTAGAAGTGGCTTCATCCAAAATCAAAATTGGCGCATTTCGTAAGATTGCTCTGGCAATTTGAATTCTTTGTTTTTGTCCCCCGGAAAGACGCACACCGCGTTCACCAATTTCGCTGTTAATACCATCTTTAAGGATGGAAACAAAATCCCAAGCATTAGCTAATTTCAAGGCATCAACCACTTGGTCATCTGAGGAAGCGGTGCCATAGGTCACGTTATCTTTAATGGTAGTTGAGAAAAGCTCGTTTTCTTGGAAAACCAGGGCGAGATTGTTTCTAACGTCATGATAGGAATATTTCTCCATATCTTTTCCGTCCAGCAGAACTTTTCCGTTGGTTGGTTGATAGAACTTAAGGATTAAATTTACAATCGTTGTTTTTCCTGCTCCTGATGGGCCAACAAGGGCGACGGTTTCTTGGGGGGCAATTTTAAAATTAACCTTATCCAAAACAACACCTGACTGTTCGTATTTAAACGTTACGTCCTTAAATTCAATCGAAGGATGGACAAGTTTTTCATTAAATTTTTCGTGATCGATATCTTCAGTGGCTTTTAATTCCATAATTTCAAAATATTCTTTGGAGCCAGACTCGGCTCTTTGGATTTGTGTCAAAATAAACGACATGGCGAATAATGGTCTTCTAGCTTGAAGGATTAATTGAATAATTAGGACCATTTCACCAATGGTCAGTGTTCCTTGAAATGCTTGGTAGAAAATAATTAAATTCGACCCGAGTAAGATTATATGCAGAGCGAAATTTCGTGCAAAATCAAAAATATGGAAGGTTTGACTTTGTTGGGCATATATTTTATTGCTTTCAATAAGATTAGAACTAGCAAAATCGAATTCTGATTTTTGTGTGTTGAAGCTTTTAACAATTTTAATATTGTAAATGGCTTCGTTAATTCTTCCTCGGATCTTGTCCTCCAGTTTGTTTTTAATTTCTTCTTTCTCCCCCCATTTTTTGGTGGAATAGAAACTTATGCTCAAAAAAATGGGGAAAAGACATGTCACAAAAATGGCAACCGGCCAAGAATAGACAGCAAGAACAATAACGGTAAAAAAACTTTGCAAGAAAAAGGGTACAATAAAATTCGAGGCCGCATTGATAAAATTTTCGATGGTAGAAATCCCTCGATTTAATTGGTTGACAATTTTTCCTGAAAGTTGTGAATCAAAATAGGTTTGAGGAAGTTTTAAAACATGGCGATAGAATTTCTCGGTTAATAGTTGTCGCAGTTGCCCTGCAAAGTGGTCACCCAATCTTTCGGAAATTGCCGTCAGGGAAATTCCCAAAATATTAGCACCAAAAGCCAAAAGAATCAGGGCAATTAAACGATTTAAATTGGCAGCCTTGGTGTTTAAATGAGCAACGATTTCATCAACAATAAGTTTAGAAATAATTGGGGCCACTAATTCCAAGAGGGCAGCGCTAACAATTAAAGCGGTTAAAACATAAATTAGCTGGTGAAGCGGTTTACTAATTTGAATGATTTTAAGAATATTTTTCACCCCATGATTTTACTCTAAAATTTAGTAATATAGAACTGCTATGAAAACCTGGTGGCCTGTCATTGCCGGTGCAATTATAATCGCAATTTTAATTGTTCTTATTGTGGTTAAAGAGCCATCAAAATCTGATTCGGCTATCACAGTTACTCCTAGTGGTAAATCGCAAGAACTGGTACAATCTGTCAGTGTTGGACCGACTTTAAACGAGAAAATCCAAATAACACCCACAATGGAACAATTCGATAAAAATAAAAAATATTCTGTTACTCTAAAAACAACCGAGGGAGATATTACTTTGGATCTTACTGCTTCATTAACTCCAAAAACCGTGGAGAATTTTGTGACTTTGGCTAATAAGGGATTCTATAACAACACTATTTTTCATAGGGTAATTAAAGGGTTTATGGTCCAAGGCGGAGATCCCAAAGGGGATGGCACCGGAGGTCCAGGATATAAATTCGACGATGAACCATTCACGGGAGAATATACCCGTGGCACGATCGCCATGGCCAATGCTGGACCAAACACGAACGGGAGCCAGTTTTTTATTATGCACCAGGACTATCCCCTCCCCAAAAATTATGTGATTTTTGGAAAAGTAACCGCTGGAATCGAAGTGGTCGACAAAATTGCTGAGTCTCCGGTTAAAACCAGTGCGAGTGGTGAACCATCCAGCCCTGTTACCCCAGTTAAAATTCTCTCCGTTTCCGTATCACAACAGTAGTCCCTGTGATAGACTAATGTTAGTCATTCCATGATTAACGTCACAGAGCAACATAAAAACGGGACCAATCTTCGAGATATTATTCTCGGTGGTCAAGATGGTTTGGTCAATGTTTTGGGGGTAGTTCTTGGTGTGGTGGCAGCGGGAGGAGAAAATCGGATTTTGATTGCCGCGTCACTGGCAGCCGCTTTTGCCGAAGCAGTTTCCATGGGAGCAGTCGCCTACACCTCCACTATGGCTGAGAGAGACTACTATTTGGCTGAATTAAAACGAGAGAATCATGAAATTGACACAGTCCCAGAAACGGAAAGATCAGAAGTGGAACAAATATACGCCGCAAAGGGTTTTTCTGGAAAATTATTAACCGACATCGTGGACAAAATAACCTCCAACAAGGAAAACTGGGTGAATGTTATGATGTATGAAGAACTTCATCTAAAACCAGTGGATACAAAAGCCGTGTTGAGAACATCGATTGTTGTAGGAGTCACGGCCTTAATTGGAGCATTCATTCCCGTTACTCCATTTTTAATTTTTCCCGTTAAAACTGCCATGATTATTTCGCTGACCATAAGCACTCTAGCTCTCTTTTTTGTAGGAGTCTACCTAGCAAAGACTTTGGTGGGTGTTTGGTGGAAGAATGGGCTTCAATTGGCGTTAATCGGGATGGGTGCTGCTATTGCCGGATTTTTGGTGGGGAAGATTTTTCAAGTTGCCTAAAATACGGCCGAAAAAAGAACGAATTTTTTGCTACAATTAGTTCATGAACCTCGCTTTCGAACTTCGTCCGAAATCTCTCAAAAGTTTTATTGGTCAAGAACATCTTGTCGGTAAGGAAAAACTTCTAACGCGAATGATCGAGAGCAAAACTCTTTCCTCACTAATTCTTTGGGGACCTCCTGGTTCAGGAAAAACTACTTTGGCGTTAATTATTGCTAATTCTGTTGGTGCAGACTTTTATGAGCTTTCTGCCACTGATTCAGGGAAGGATGATTTGCGAAGAATTCTGGAATTAGCTAAAACTAGTCGAGACAAGGGCAAACAAACAATTTTATTCATTGATGAAATTCACCGATGGAATAAAGCTCAACAAGATAGTCTATTACCACACGTGGAGTCTGGTTTATTAATCCTCATTGGTGCTACGACTGAAAATCCTTCGTTTGAAGTAATTAGCCCACTACTATCTCGATGTCGGGTGCTGGTGTTGACCGGTTTAACATTTGAAAATTTAGAGGAAATAATTCGTCGGGCATTAACAGACAAAATTTCAGGACTGGGAAAAAGCGGTAAAACCATTGATGCCGAAGCACAAGAACTCTTAATTAGACTTTCCGGCGGAGACGCGAGAATCCTTTTAAATACTTTGGAAATTGCCGTTACCCAATATAAAGACAAAAAAATCACCATGGAAATTATCAAAGAAGTTTTTCAAACAAGATCTGCCGGAATCTACGACAAGAAAGCCGATGAACACTACAATATTATTTCGGCTTTCATTAAATCGCTGCGGGGGTCCGATCCTGACGCGGCACTCTATTATCTAGCCAGAATGTTGGAAAACGGCGAAGACCCAAAATTTATAGCGCGTCGAATGATAATTCTGGCGTCAGAAGATATTGGGCTTGCCGATCGAGGTGCATTAATTCAAGCCAATGCTGGTTTCGAAGCCGTGACCAAAATTGGTATGCCTGAAGCCCAATTAATTTTGGCCCACATCGCGCTATATTTGGCCACAGCCAAGAAGTCTCGCGGGGTAGTGAATGCTTTGGGTAAAGCGAAAGAAGCCGTCTATGAATTTCCCAATGAACCGATTCCCCTGCATCTTCGAAACGCCCCAACAAAATTAATGAAAAATTTGGGTTATGCCAAAGATTACACTTGGTCACAAGATTATGTTGGTCCGAAAACTGATTTATCCTTCTTGCCGGAGAAGCTAAAGAATAAGAAGTTTTACATTCCTTAATTACACTTATTCGTCTATTTTTGGATTAGCTTCTTTTTCGATTTTTTTCAACAATTCTTGTTCCTCTCTTAGAACTTTTAATCTATCAGCTTGGGCTAATTGCTCAACACCATCGCGAAGCTCTCTTTCAATTTTCGACAAATCTGGCGGTGTTTCTCTGGATGTTCCGTGTCGACTGTTGGCATGATCATATTTTAAAATTAATTACTGCGCGTTTCAAGTTTTTGCGTGTTAGAATGTCTCAATGAATATTATTTGCCCTCACTGCAACAAGGAAGTTCCCATTGAGGATGCCTTTAAACACCAAATAACCGAGCAGGCATTGGGAATCGAAAGAAAGAAATTCGAGGCTGATTTAATTAAAGCCAAAGACGAAGCGTCCAAAAATGCTTCAAAAGAGCTGGAACTGCAACTGGTTAATCTTCAAAAAGAAAAAGAAGAGGAAAAAGAAAGAAATACCAAATTAACTAAACAATTAAATGATCTCCTGGAAGAAATCAGAATCATGAGAAGGAAAGACGAGGAAAGAGAAATAGAATTTAAGAAAAAAATAATGGAGGAAGAAACAAAAATTCGTGATGAAGCCAGCAAAAAAGTGGAAGAAGACCATCGCTTAAAAGATTTGGAAAAAGATAAGAAAATTTCTGATGCCTTAAAAAAAGTGGAAGAAATGAAAACCAAAATGCAACAAGGATCGATGCAAACTCAGGGGGAGGTATTGGAATTGGAATTGGAACAACTACTAAAAACTGAGTTTCCCACAGATTCAGTTTCTGAAGTGGGAAAGGGTGTTCGGGGTGGTGACATTACCCAAGAAGTGATTGATCGAAACGGTCAGCAATGTGGCTCAATTTTGTGGGAATCAAAAAATGCGCAATGGAGTGAAAAATGGTTGGAAAAACTTCGCGATGATCAGAGAAATATGAAAGCAGAAATTGCGGTTTTGGTTTCAGTCAATTTGCCGCAAAATATAACGAATTTTCTTTATCGCGAAGGAGTTTGGATTTGTTCGCGCAAGTTGGCCATTAGTTTGGCATATAGCCTTCGATATAATCTTATCCAAGCCCAATATATTCGCAAATCACAAGATGGGAAGAAAGAGAAATCAGACATCGTTTACAATTATCTTTGCAGTGTTGAATTCCGCCATCGGGTTGAAGCATTAATCGAGAACTATGACCAATTACAAAAGGAACTTGAATCAGAAAAACGTTGGTTCGCTCTCAAATGGGCAAGACAGGAAAAATCCTTGCGGCAGCTAACTGACCAAACGCATGGGTTCTATGGCGACCTTCAGGGAATTATTGGTTCGGGAAATCTTCCAGAACTTTCCGCAGGTGAAAATGGAAACGAAGACTAAAAAAGTATAAACTAGAACCATGAAACAATATACAACTCTCTTCCTTTTCCCCTTCGTTTTATTCCTGTCGTTATTTGTTTATACAAAACTTGTTGGTCCCATTCCCTTTGCCGTTAATTCAATCACCACGACAAAGTCTGACACTTTTAATGTGACTGGCGAGGGAAAGACGTCAGTTGTTCCCGACATTGGACTAGTCAGTCTTGGAGTTCAGACAAGTGGGCCAACCGTTAATGCAGTTCAAGAACAGATAAATTTGGTTTCCAATAAGGTGATTGCTGCGGTTAAAGCAGTGGGTGTGGATGCTAAAGACATTAAAACAGTTAATTACAACATCAATCCAACCTACGATTTCACTTCTTCCGTGCAGCGAATAACGGGCTATCAGGCTAACAGTTCCATTGCCGTTAAAGTGCGTGATTTAGCTAAAGTTAATAACGTAATCGATTCTGCGACAAATGCAGGAGCTAACCAAGTGGGAGGAGTAAGTTTTGATGTTGATGATCGCACAGCAGCTGAATCAGAAGCGAGAAAATTGGCGGTTGCTGATGCCAAGAAAAAAGCGGAACAGGCTGCAGTAATTGCCGGTTTTCGATTGGGGAGACTAGTGAATTATCAAGAAAGTTTTAATGGCAACATTCGCCCGATGCCCATGATGGCAGTAGCTAAAGATGTCGGATTAGGCGGCGGGGGAACACAGGTGGAAGCGGGGAGTAATGAAATTAATTTAACAGTCACTTTGAGCTACGAAATTCTATAAGATTTATGAATTATGACAGAGTATATAAAGCTGTCGAAAGAATTCCCAAAGGAAAAGTAGCTAGCTATAAACAAATTGCCCTTTTGTCGGGATTAAAAAATCCCAGAAATGTTGGACACGTTCTTCATTTCAATCCCGATCCGCATCAAACACCTTGCCATCGAGTAGTTCACACGGATCGTTCCCTTCCCGACGGCTATGCTTTCGGCGGAAAAGATGTCCAAAAGAAAAAATTAATGGAAGAGGGTGTGAAATTTAATAATGAAAAAATCAGGAGGGAATTTTTTTGGAAACCATAGTTTTTGTTTTTTTATTTTTAGGATTTTGTAACTGGCTACAGGTCAGATATCTTTTTGGAAATCTTGCTAAGAAACATAAATTAATTGATATAGACGGGAAAGGTTTACTTTCTTCCTTAAATAAAAAGACCGGTTTGAATTTATCGATTAAATTAATGAACGAAAAAGATAAGGCAATCGGATTTATGGTCAGCTCTCCGCCTTTTAAGCCAATAATGATTTTTTCTGAAAAACATACAAACTTTTAGATAAAGATGAATTTGAATGGGTGGCACTGCATGAATCGGGTCACTATATAATGTGGCACAACCTAAAAATGGCTCTAACACAGTTATTGGTTTTCACTATCGGACTATTTTTTCTTGCGAATACTCCTAGCCACATAGTATTTTCTATGTTACTAGCGTTAATCCTTAGTATCACATATATACGAATAGTAAAGTTTTTTGAATATCAAGCAGACCAATACGCTGCTCGTAATATGAGTAGTCCACAGGGAATGATTTCTGGAAACATAAAAATGAAGAAGGTTAATCGAACACTCGATGGTAATAAATATTTGCAGTGGATGTTTGTTTGTGCAGTGCCATATGACGAAAGAATTAAAATTGCCCAAAAAGAAATAGAACGAAGGAAAGTTAATAAAATTATTTAGATTAGCAAACTTCTTCCGCTTTTGTTAAACTAATCCCCATGTTTGAAGTGATTTTTGATCTGGAAACTAAGAAATTTTTTGATGACACCGGGACGTTTGATCCGGCAGATTTGGGAGTTTCCATTGTTTCCCTCTATTTCCGTGAATTAGACGGTGATCTTAAAGAAATTTCTGGAGAAATGATGAGTTTTTGGGAGCAAGATTTTGAAAAGATGTGGCAATTATTTCGTAAGGCCCATCGAATTATTGGGTTTAATTCCTTGCATTTTGATGTGCCCGCCTTAAAACCCTATTCTCCAGCTGATTTTTCCAAAATGCCGCATTTTGACATGCTGGCAGCTATTAAAGATGAATTTGGCCACAGAATTTCTTTAAATGCCATTGCTAAAGACACATTAAATAGCCAAAAAAGCGATCATGGATCCAACGCCATTAAATATTGGAGTGCTGGTGATAAGGAAAGTTTGGCTAAGTTGCAACACTATTGTGAAATGGATGTGCAATTAACTAAGGATATTTATGATTTTGGTCGAAATAATCGATATTTGAAATTCACAGATCATTGGAATACCCCGCGAAAAGTAACCATCGACTTTTCCTATCCGCCAGAGTTATTGGCAGCAGCAAAGCAAGACAGCCTCTTTTAAGGTTAAATGATATAATGCCCATATCATATGAATAATTTCAATCGCAATCGATCAAATGGTGGGTCACGATTTGGAGATAGAGATCAAATTCGCCCAATGATGCATAAAGCAACCTGCTCTGAATGTGGCAAAGCATGCGAAGTCCCATTTATGCCTAGTGGTGACAGACCGATTTTTTGTAATGATTGTTTTGCCGGTAAAAGAAGGGGCGAGGGCGTATCTCGTCCACCTATGGTTAAAGAATTTCGCCGATCAAGTTTTGAGAATAGATCAGTGGCCTCACAGCCATTTAAAAGTTTTGCTCCTCGACCACAAGCGAATGATAATTTGTTAACTGACCAGATAAATAATCTTAATTTTAAGTTAGATAAAATTATTTCCTTATTGGCTGACGCGCAAAAGAAATCTAGCGAGGATTCAACGGTGGCAAAAATAACCGTGGAAAATGACATACTTACTCCTTCGGAAAAGGTAAGTTTTAGTAAAGTTCTCGGCGCCAAGAAAAAAAAGAAAGTAGCTCTAAAGAAGGAAACCATTTAAATTTCCAGTTCGGAATTTCCAAACAACGAAAAGGTATTTTTTTGTGTAAAATAGCAGAGTGAAACACAAATTTAAGCCAGTGCAAACTCAAGTCGATTTCCCCTCGTTGGAGAAGGAAATTCTGGCGGATTGGTACACATGCGGATTAGTGGAAAAATATCTTCATAAAAACGATAAATCTGAAACTAGATTTTCCTTCATTGACGGCCCTATAACAGCTAATAATCCCATGGGTGTGCATCATGGTTGGGGAAGAACCTACAAAGACCTGTGGCAGAGATATCACAACATGAAAGGGGATAAGCAAAGATTTCAAAATGGTTTTGATTGCCAAGGTCTTTGGGTGGAAGTGGAAGTGGAAAAAGAATTGGGTTTTCGATCTAAGAAAGATATCGAAGTTTATGGAGTGGCCAATTTTGTTAACAAATGCAAAGAACGCGTTTTGAAGTATTCTACTATTCAAACTGAACAAACTAAAAGGTTGGGAAACTTCATGAATTGGGATAACTCCTATTTCACTATGGCTGACGAAAATAATTACATGATTTGGCATTTCTTGAAAGTTTGTTTCGAAAGGGGTTGGATTTACAAAGGTCATGATTCGGTCCCTTGGTGCCCGCGGTGTGAAACTGCTATTTCTCAGCACGAAATGTTGACTGAGGACTATAAAGAACTGGTTCATGATTCAATTTATTTGGAGTTACCGATTGAAGGAAGAGAAAAAGAATATCTTTTAATTTGGACCACTACACCTTGGACAATTCCGGCCAATATTGCCGTTACGGTTGATAAAACTCTAGACTATTCACTCGTTGAAGGAACCACTGGTGATCGCTTTTGGGTGGCAAAAGATCTCGTGGAAGCAGTGTTCGGCAAGGATTACAAATCAATTGTTAAAACTGTTAAAGGAGTCGAACTGGTAGGTCTTAAATATCGAGGACCATTTGATGGTCTTGAAGCTGTTAAAAAAGTTTCTGAGGAAAACTCCGACAAATTTCACATAGTTATTGCTACCGATTCACAAATTTTGCCCATAAGTACCACCGAAGGAACTGGGCTAGTGCACACTGCTGTTAGCGCTGGTGTGGAAGACTTTCAATTGGGGAAAAAATACGGACTTCCCATGATTCCTGTCATTGCTGACAACGCTGATTATTTACCAGGTCTAGGAGAATTTTCTGGAAAGAACGCCAAGAAAAACCCGCAAATAATACTTGATCATCTTAAAAGTCGGGAGGAATCCGGTGAGAATTGGGTGTTTAAAATTGTGGCTTACAAACATCGTTATCCCGCTTGTTGGCGTTGCAAAACAGAATTGGTTTGGAAAGTGGCCGATGAGTGGTATATCAGCATGGACAAAAGCGATCCTTCTGACAAAGAAAAGAGAACACTTCGTCAACAGTTAATGGATGTCACTAAAAAAGTGCACTGGATGCCAGATTTTGGTTTAGATCGAGAATTGGATTGGCTAAAAAATATGCATGATTGGTTGATTTCCAAAAAGAATCGCTATTGGGGATTGGCTCTGCCAATTTACGAGTGCAAAAAGTGCGGCAAATTTGAAATTCTTGGCGGAAAAGAAGAATTAAAAACGAGAGCAGTGGAAGGTTGGGATAAATTTGATGGAAATTCACCTCACAAACCCTGGATCGATGAAGTAAAAATCAAATGTTCTTCTTGTGGCGAAACAGTAAGTCGAATTGCTGACGTAGGAAATCCGTGGTTAGATGCGGGAATTGTCCCGTTCTCAACTTTGCAATATTTGGATCACAAAGACTATTGGAAACAATGGTTTCCAGCAAAATTTATCACCGAATCATTTCCTGGTCAGTTTAAAAATTGGTTTTATTCACTTTTGGTTATGAGCACGGTATTAGAAAAAACCAATCCTTTTGAAACAGTCTTAGGATTTGCTTCTCTTTTGGCCGAAGATGGCCGACCGATGCATAAGTCTTGGGGTAATGCGATTGAATTTAATGAAGGGGCAGATAAAATCGGAGTGGATGTGATGCGTTGGCTTTATGTATCTCATAATCCAGCAGATAATTTGCTTTTTGGCTATAAAAAAGCCGATGAAGTACGTCGCCAATTTTTCTTAATTTTATGGAACGTTTACAATTTTTTTGTTTCCTATGCTACCTTGGACGGATGGGAAGCAGAAAAAAATGAATCCAAAAATCAGGATGAGAAAAGCGTTTTAGACGAGTGGTTATTGCTACGACTTTCAAGTGTTGTTGCCGAAGTTACCAAGGGGCTGGATGAATTTAATCCCATTTTTGTCACCGATTCAATTGAAAAATTTGTTTCTGATTTCTCTCTTTGGTATATCCGTCGTTCTCGCGATCGGGTGGGACCGACGGTTCCTAACAGTACTGATAAAAAATCTTTTTATGACACTTGCTGGCACATTTTGGTGACTTTAACAACCCTTATGGCACCCATTACCCCCTTCATGTCCGACGAAATATTTCGCAACCTAACGGGTAAGGAAAGTGTTCATTTAGAAGATTGGCCTACCCTCTCTAAAGTTTCGGAAGGTCAAGATCATCTTCTAGAAAATATGGCGGTTGTCAGAAAGATTTGTGAGTTGGGGAATGCCAAGCGAAAAGATTTGGGAATTAAAGTGAGACAGCCACTAAGTAAGTTAGTAGTTCGTAGTTCACAGGTTGCTGTAGAGAATAAGGAATTAGTTCAACTTATTAAGGATGAATTAAATGTCAAGAATGTTACTTTTGAAAAAATCGATGGGGAGATGGTAGTGGAATATGACACCGAAATTACTCCCGAGCTTGAAGCAGAAGGAAAAGCTAGGAGTTTAGTTCGGGACATTCAGGAAGCGAGAAAAAATGCCGGAACCACACTGTCAGAAAAAATAAAAGTCTATCTTCCGGACTGGCCAAAAGAATTTGAGGAAATGATTAAGAATCAGACCTTAGCAATAGAGTTGGTGAAAGATCCACAGCTTCGCGTCGAAAAAATTTAAATGTCACGAAATTTAAACCTTGATCCCGTCATTATTCTCTCTTCAGTGGTTCTTTGTTCTTTGGGGTTAGCCTCTATTTCCAGTGTAGCACCGTCTTTATTTCTTACCCAATTATTTTTTGCCCTAATTGGTTTGGGCCTTTATTTTTTAATGTACCATGTTGATTATAAAATTTTGCATTCCTTTGCCGTCCTTTTTTATCTGTTTGCCATTGTCGCTCTTCTATCAACCTTATTTTTTGGTTTTGCCAGCCACGGAGCAGTTCGTTGGATTCAGATTGGCGCTTTCAGGTTACAATTTTCCGAATTTTTAAAACCGTTTTTAATTTGTTCAGGTGCCTTTTTTTTAACGAGCATTAATCAACAATATAAGCGTTTATTCTATTCACTAATTTTGGCAGCGCCAATTTTTTTCTTAGTTTTTCGGCAGCCCGATTTAGGAGGAACAATTGTTTATATTTTCTCGTTTGCCCTAATGTCGTTTGTGGGTGGAATCGATTGGAAATTAGTGGTTACAGGAATAATTGGTGTCAGTCTTTCTTGGCCTGTTTTTTGGAAACTTTTAGCCGAATATCAAAAAAAGCGATTAATTAATTTTTTAAACCCAGAACATGATGTTTTAGGAAGTGGTTACAACGTCATTCAGGCAATTATAACTGTTGGGTCCGGAATGTGGTTAGGGACCGGTTTAGGTCGAGGCACTCAATCACATCTCGATTTTTTGCCAGAGCGCCATACTGATTTTATTTTTGCTTCATTTGCTGAAGAATTTGGTTTTTTTGGATCCTTTTTCCTGTTAGCCGTCTATTTTATTCTCCTCTTTAGACTTATCCAGATCTTTTCTGAAACCGACGACAGTTTTGGACGACTTGTTTTAGCGGGCTTAATTGGCATGTTTTTTATCCAAATGTTTATTAATGTGGGAATGAATATTGGTGTCGTTCCGGTGACAGGAATTACCCTCCCGTTCGTTTCCTATGGTGGCAGCTCACTTCTGGCTAGTTTTTTGTCGTTGGGGATTGCGGCCAACATTCATCGTCAAAACCGAGAAAAGAAAAGCTTTGACTAGCCATATTGCCTAAAGTCGCTTTTACGTGTAAAATGCCTTCACTATGGATTACTCAGTCATTAAAACATCTGGTTCCCAATATTTGGTCTCCGTCGGAGATGTCTTGGAATTACCGAAGCTCGGGATCGACGAAGGAAAAGAAGTGGTTTTTGACGAAGTCTTATTGTCAAAAGTTGGCGATAAAGTCACTGTTGGCGAACCATTAGTGACTGGAGCAAAGGTTTTAGGAACAGTTTTAAAGAATTTTCAAGGAGAAAAGTTAGATATATTCAAATTTAAAGCCAAAAGTCGATATCGACGTAAAATGGGTTTTAGAGCACAATTAACCTCTGTACAAATCGTTTCTCTTGACGGAGTGGTTAAAGAAAAAGTTAAAGCAGTCCAACCGAAAGAAGAAGTCAAAAAAGTAGTCAAGAAAACTGTTAAAAAAGCGACTAAATAACTTTAGTGACATATTTATTTGTTTTTGGTAATGCTCCGAAGCTCTCGTTAGCAGAACTATCCTCCTATTTGTCTTCACACAAAATTAAAAAAGACGCAGAACTTCACACGGTTGATGGTCTTTTTTTGGAATTAGATTCAGAAATTAACCTTTCTGAAATTGCAGATAATTTAGGTGGAACCGTCAAAGTGGCGATTGTTGAACAGGAATTCGAACGTCTTGATGAGCCATTTGTCGATTTTTCCACAGAATTAATTTCGCAAAATACATCCGGAAAGAAAGCAGTATTTGGATTCAGCATTTCTCACTCGTTACAAAAAACGAGTTTGCCAGTCGCAAAATGGAACAAAGACATCAAAGAGAGTTTGGTAGAGAAAGGGTTTTCAACCAGGTTTATTCTTGCTAATGGTCGTGACGGACAATTATCGAGTGTTGTGATTAAAAAACAAAACGTAACCGAATTAATCTTGGGTAAGCATCAAGGAGGAAAATTTTTTGTCGGTAGAACAATTTGGGTACAAGATTTTGAAGAATGGGGTCGAAGAGACTATGGTCGTCCAGAGGCTCAAGGACACATTGGTATGCTTCCACCAAAAGTGGCGCGAATGATGGTTAATCTAGCCGGAACTGTGCCTGGTCAAACAGTTTTAGATCCATTTTGTGGCGTGGGGACAATTTTGATGGAGGCTTCAGTTTTGGGTGCTCAAGTTTGCGGTTCAGACATTGATAAGGAGCAAGTAGCTAGAACTAAAGCAAATTTGGAATGGATGAAAATAAACGACTGTGAATTACACACAGTGGACGCTAGAGATGTTGGTAAATTTTTCGTGGATAAACAATTTGACGCAATTGTGACCGAACCAGATTTAGGGCCTAATGACAATGTTGGTAATTGGCGGGGGGAATTAAAACAAAAGTTAATTCATCTCTACATTGATTCACTTACTCATTGGAAAACTTTTCTTCCGGAAGGGCAATCTGTAGTGATTGCCCTTCCCAGTCTAAATGAAGATCTGACAATTGTGCGCGCGGTTATTGACAAAGCGGGGGCTATGGGATATAGTTTTCACGAGGAAATTTATCCATATTTCAGACCTGGAGCAACAGTTCAACGAAATATTTGTAAGTTTGTGAGGATTTAATTTATGGCACACGTCAAAACAGCCAGCGCGGCAAAAATGAATCGGGATTCCAAGCCAAAGCACTTAGGTGTGAAGCTTTATTCCGGTGAAAAAGCCAAACCTGGTTCAATTATTGTTCGCCAAAAGGGGACAAAGTTTCTTGCAGGTGAAGGGACAAAACTTGGTGGTGATTACACCCTTTTTTCTTTAAAAACTGGCGTAGTTCGTTTTTTCCACCGATTGGGTAAAAAAGTAGTTAGTGTAGTTTAATTATTATGGCTGATGAGGCTCAGATAACACACCTTGATCCTCAACTTCTGCAGACCAATCCCTTACAGCCCAGGGGATTGATTTCTCCGGAATCGTTGGTTGATCTAGTTGATTCGATTCGTGAACATGGAATTTTGGAACCGATTGTAGTGGCTGAAACTCCTGCAGGATACCAGATCATCGCTGGAGAGCGCCGCTGGAGAGCAGCAAAAATTGTTGGTTTGAAATCAGTTCCCTGCATCATTAAGCGCACTTCACACCGGGGAATGTTGGAATTGGCCATTGTGGAAAACGTCCAACGTGTGGACTTAAATCCATTAGAGCGAGCGCAAGGGTTTAAACGAATGATGGATGAATTTGGTTTAGGAACCGCCGAAATCGCTCAAAGGGTGGGGAAATCGCAATCATTCGTGAGTAATTCACTCCGGCTCTTATCTCTCCCTGACGCCTTAAAAGATGCCCTATTATCAGGAATTGTCAGTGAAGGGCATATTCGCGCTCTGGCGGCCATTGAAGATCCCGTTAAGATGGTGGAAGCCCTTCGTCAAATTCTTCGTGAAGAGGGCAGTGTTCGTCGTGCAGAGGAATTAGCTCGAGAATATAAAGCCCGAGCTAACATTAAACCTACTCATCCCAATGATCGAATTCACAGTGACGAAATGGTGGAAATAGAGCGAAAATTAAGTTCCAAAATAGATGCCAAGGTTAAAGTGGGACAATCAATGAAAGCGGCTCGCTTAATTATTCAATTAAAGGGTAATGTGGACACCACCACAGAAAAAATCAGAAAGATCTGTGAAATTTTGGAAGGGGCTTTTGAGGAAGAGAAAAAGGAAAATCCAACAATTAACGGATCCTCTACAATTTAGCTTCGGGGTAGTTAGCTTTTCCAATTATTCCAGTTTTATCTAGTGGCCAATATCTAAAAATTACCCGACCAATAAATTCTTTCGCGGCAATGGGGCCGAATTCTCTCGAATCGCTGGAATGTTGCCTATTGTCTCCCAAAACGAAGTATTTCCCCTCCGGGACGGTGATCGTTTGTCCTTCTCGAAGAAAAGATTCTTGATTGGTATAGACTGATTTGTCGAGATATTCGCTTTCGTCAACTGCCGTATTATTAACATAAACCTTTCCGCGCGAGAGTTTAATTGTTTCTCCGGGAAGAGCGATAATGCGTTTAATGAAGTCGATGTCTTCGCTACTGGGGGATTTAAAAATGACGACCTCACCCCTAAGTGGTGTGCGAGTTTTGTAGGTCACTTTGTCAGTCAAAATATATTCGCCATCATGAAAAGTGGGGAACATAGATTGTCCGCGAACCTGATTGGGTTGTGCCAAAAACCAATAGATAACAACAAAAATTGCCAAGGCGAAGACAAACGCTTCGATTAATTCCCAAACAATTGCTAAAAATCCAGAAGCCTTAGACATACCGTATCAGTGTACGGAAGGAGTTCCAGTTTATCAAGGAGTAGTTGAATATTATATAATAGCGAGGTTGGGACTCGTGGTTCACTGGTAGAACGCCTCGTTCACATCGAGGAAGTAGATGGTTCGATTCCATCCGGGTCCACAAGTTTGGAGGGTGAGCCCGCGAGGCGGCGTGAGCCGCCAAATCCCACGGTTTTTTGAGGCCAAAACTTACCTTTTTATCGTTTAAAGTAATGTTCGAACCTGCCTTTTTGGCGAAATTCGCAATTTCAAATGGGTTACCATTTATTGATGCCTTTCTGGCCGAATTTGCGGTCAAAATAAATTCTTTCATTTGTTCGAGCCAAACGGATGTACCTTCTCTAAATTTCTTCACACCTTCCTCAATTTTTACCTTTTCATTTATCAGTTCTTCTTGTTTAAGTTTGTACTGATCTGGTTTAATTATTCCGTTCAAGTATCCGTCTAAAAGCTTACTCAATTTTTCTTCAACTTCACTTAATTTTGCTAGCTCTCTTTTTACTAGAACTTTGTGTCTTTGTTTTTCCCATTTACCTTCTTTTGCGAGTCTCTTTAAAAACAGGTTAGTCCAATAATCTGGAAAGGACATTTTTCTTAAAGCTTCAGCAAATTGTTTAGTTAAAAGTTCTTCTCTGGTAAACCTTTTTTGACTACAAGGCCCTTTTTTATATGTACAGTGGTAGTAATGATGGCCTCTGCCAATTTCTGCAGTTATCATTGCTCCACAATCAGCACAAGTCATTAGTCCAGTAAAAGGAAATTCATGGAGTCTAGTCCTTATCTTAAAAGTTTTCTGATTAAGAACTGCCTGAACTTTATCGAATAATTCTTTTGAAATTAATTTTGTATGAGTACCTTCGTGATATTCACCACTATATTTCATTAATCCAAAATAAAAAGTATTGCCAAGAAAAGCTTTTAAGGTATCAATTTTGATTTGTTCTCCATTTTTCCTTGTTAAACCAAGTTTAAAAAGTTTGTTGCACAATTTGGTTAAGCTTATGTCTCCCTCGGAATATAATTTAAACGCAAATTTAACAAGGGGAGCGGTTTTAACATTAACTTCTATGGTTTTATTAACCCTATTATTAATATAGCCAATTGGAGCTTGTTTTGGCCAAACACCGTTTCTAATAACTGAGCAGAGTTCCCTGGGCTTTTAAGCCCAGGGATGAATGCTCACCCGGAGCGAAGCGGAGGTTGTTAAGTTTGTTTTGTTGACTGTCCCAAACTAGAATAGGCTGGT